>Ga0074198_1001969_pt1 | contig 11964 bp, 11 predicted proteins | sample EPASupsiteSAE323_FD_64527 | JGI IMG/M metagenome (GOLD analysis project Ga0074198, IMG submission 64527) | Bioremediated contaminated groundwater from EPA Superfund site, New Mexico - Sample SAE3-23 | ecosystem: Environmental > Aquatic > Deep subsurface > Groundwater > Contaminated ...
TTCCAAAAGTATTTCACTATTTAAGTATATTCTTTTTTGATAAATATTTAATAATCAAAAAACCAATAATGATTCCACCTAAATCAAATAAAGTGTCTCGCAATTTAGCTGTTCTACCAGGAATGAAATATTGATGAAATTCATCAGTAAATGAATAAAAATAAGAAATTAAAAATGATAAATTAAACTTTTTTAAGGCTACAAACCAAAGAATAAATAAAATTGCATATTCAATTAGATGAAAAGATTTAAGAATTGAAAATCTAAGCCAATAAGAATCACCACCAATTCCTGTGGTTTGACGTGAAGAAAAATAAAAAATTATTCCCATCCAAATAATTGCTGGCAAAAACTTTAAAAGTTTTTTCATGATTTCTTAATTTTAGAGATTATGGCAGGACTTATCAAGAGAATTGCTCCACCAAAAATTAAAATAATAGGAAGAAAATTTTGTTTTGTAGGATTATCTGTTTCACCCAAAACAAGCCCAGAATTAGAAGAAATATTAGAACCATTTGGTGTATTAGTAATGGATGGAGTGTTTGTAATAATTGGAGTTGGTTCTATAGAAGGAGTTTCTTCTAGTGTTGGAGTTGGACTTAAAGTAAAAGTTGGGGTTGGAATTGAGGTTGGAACGATATAACAAGATGTAACATTTTCATAACCTTTTGTAATACTTGCTTGACACCAATGACTACTAATTAAAGACCAGGATTTTTCTATTGTCATTAAACCTTTACTGTATGAGAAAGGATTACCTATACCATTATTATTTTGATCTCTTAATAAAAGAGTATCACCATCATTATTATCAAATATCAAACCTTTTAATTCATATATGCCGTAGCTTTTCGCTGGTATAGATAAATTATCAATATTTTTTGTATTTCCATTATTATCTTCAACTTTCCAACTAATTAATTTAATTGGTTTATCATTACTATTATAAATTTCTATCCATTCTGGGTCAGAATATGGCATAAATTCGGTAAGACTAATACCACTTGAAGGATTAGTAATAGCCGGATCGGGAGTTGGAGTACTAGTAGGGGTATTGGTAGGGGTTGGAGTATTGGTTGGAATAATACAAGTACTAGTACCGGTTGGTTGATCTTTTTGATTTATTGTAAGTACTCCAAATTCATGGATAAGATTATTCGATTTATCGTAAAGAATCAAAGTATCACCACTATCATTAAGAAAACCACTATAACCAAAAACTTTTGTTGAATTTGAAGAGATGCAACCATCAAGTGTTTTGATATTTGTATCTTTGTCTTTAAAATACCAACCTGTAAGATCGATTGAATTTCCAGAACTATTTGTTATCTGTATCCACTCTGGAGTTTTTACAGAATAGTCCGTAATCTGAATATCGGATGTAGCAATAACAGGTGAAGTAAATATGACAAAAATAATTAGTAATATAATTAACACAATTTAGTGTAACAAAAAATTAGGATAATTTGGAAATAGCTAAATCTAATTTATGAAGAGTTTTTTCTTGACCTAAAGCTGGTAAACATTCAACCACTGGTGGAGTAAAAACCGATCCACAAATAGCAACCCGAAAAACCATGAAGAATTCTCCAATGTTCCAATTGTTGTCTTTAACTAGATTCATAATTTTTTCCGATAGATTAATAAAATCGGTTTTAATCAATTCTTTTACTTGTTGAAGCATTTGAATAGCAAGTCTTTGATCGGTCCCCTTTTTTAATAATAATTCACTGTCATATTCAACATCTTCAAATAAAAATTTTGTTTGTATCGATAAATCAGAAAGTTTAACTATTCTTTCTTTTAAAACTGGAATTAAAATTTTTATTTGATCATCAGAAGCTTGCGGCAAAAACTTTTTAAATAATTCAAAAAGTTGTTCATCTGTTTTTTGACGAAGATAATAACCATTTAAATAATCAAGTTTTTTTCTGTCAAAAATAGGTGATTTTTTGTGAAGATGTTTAATGTCAAATTCTTTGACAAATTCATCTAAAGTAAAGAATTCTTTTTCAGTACCCGGATTCCAACCTAAAAACATCAAAAAATTTAACATGGCTTCTGGTAAATAGCCTTCATCCAAAAAAGCACGAGCATGAGTACTTCCTGAACGTTTACTCATTTTACCCTTACCATCTGGATTTAATAACACTGTAAGGTGGGCAAAAAGTGGTGGTTCCCAACCGAAATAACGATAAAGTAAAAGATGTTTAGGAGTAGAAGTTAACCATTCTTCACCACGAAAAACATGAGTAATATTCATTAAATGATCATCAATAACAGCAGCAAAATGATAGGTAGGAATTCCATTTGATTTGATTAAAACTTGATCATCAACTTCGTTGGTATTGAATTTTATTTTACCGCGAATTAAATCTTCAAAAATTATGGTTTCGTTTTTGGGAATTACCAGACGAATAGTGTAGGGAATATTATTATCAAGATTTTTTTGAATTTCCTCTTTTGATAAATGAAGACAATGTTGATCGTATCGAGGAATCTGTTTGTTGGCTTTTTGATTGGCACGTAATTCATCCAATCTCTCTTGAGTACAAAAACAATAATAAGCAAAACCTTTATCAATTAATTCTTTAATATATTTATTATAAATTTCCAAACGTTCTGTTTGAACATAAGGACCAAAAAGACCACCAATATCAGGACCTTCATCCCAACTTAAACCATAATCTTTAATCACTTCTAATAATCTTTTTTCAGAACCAGGAACATAGCGTTTTTGATCGGTGTCTTCAATTCTAATAATAAATTGGCCATTATTTTTTTTTGCTAAAGCATAATCATAAAGAAGGGTGCGAAGAGTACCAATATGAAGTTCCCCTGTTGGACTGGGAGCGATACGAGTTCGAATTATTTTATTATCTAACATGGCTAATTTTACCATTTAGTGTAGAATATTTTTATGTCTCTTACTCATACTGCTTTCATGAGCAGAAATATAATTAAATATGGTGGAATTGGAGTAATTTTTTTGGTTTTTTTATGGATGTCTATTACTACTGGATATAAAATATATCGAGCAGCACATCCAATTTACGTAGCACCAACACAAAAATATGGAGTACTTCCAGCAATGGTTTTTCCTGAAAAAGAAAAAACGACTAAGAATTTTTATTTTGAATTTCCAAATGATGCAACACCTCAATTTAGTGATCAAGCAAGAGTATATATTTTATACAGATCAAGTAGTAGTATTTTGGCTTTGGAAAATGATAAAAAAACAGCTGCTAAATTTGAATTTACTGATGAACCTGTTGAAATTAAAACTGGTGTTTATGAATTTAAAAACAGTAATTTAAATAAAACCTTGACTATGAATGTATTAGAAGGAAGTTTTAAATTAGCTTATCCATATATGTCAGACCAATTGTTACTTAATCCAACTAAAATGCCATCAAAAAGTGAAGCTATTGAAATTGCGTCTTCATATTTGGAATCTGGAGATAAATTTACTGATGATTTGGAAAATGGTGAGAAAAAAGTCAGTTTTTGGAAGATTCAAAATGGGTCTTTAATTGCAGCTGATTCACAATCAGAAGGAAATGTGGCTAGAGTAGATTTTTACAGATCAAAATTAAATAATCTTGAAATATTATCTAATAATGTAGGACAAGCATCGATTTCTGTTTTAGTTTCTGGTTCAGAAGTAGAAGATAAAGAAATTTTAGAAGTTGACTATAAGGACTTAAACGTTGATAGTGAATCATATTCAACCTACCCAATAAAAACAGCCGAAGAAGCAATAGAAGCTCTAAAATCAGGTAATTATTGGCCAGTATCAGATTTGACGGCAGGACAAGTAACTATAAGAAATATATACTTAGCTTATTTTGAACCGGTAACTTTAACAAATTATTTACAACCAATCTTTGTTTTTGAGGGTGATAATAATTTTGTGGCTTACGTGCCAGCAATATCGACTAAATAAATCTAATTAATTTTGCCAATAAATGTTTTGTTTGGCCCAATTTAAGATATTTTTAGTATCCTGAAAACGATCATCACTTTGAGCTACAACACTGATAAGATAATGACCATTGAGATTAATTAAACCAACAAAACAACCTTTGGCTTCTGGTGTCCAACCCGTTTTTAGTCCTTCAATTTCTGGAGTTGTTTTTAAAAGTTCGTCAGTTGACGATAAATAATGTTGAGTTGATCCATCAACACTAGAAACAGTAATTTCGGTATTTTTAACTGTATTTTTGACGATATTATTTTGAATAACAATACGTCCTATTTGAGATAAATCATAGACAGAAGAATAGTGATTTTCATTTTGAAGTCCATCAACGTTGGTAAAATTGGTATTTTTAAGATTATATTTTTTGACTAAAAGATTCATTTGGTTAACAAAACCATTTATACCTTGTGGGTGGTGTTTAGCTAATGTATAAGCAGCATCGTTAGCAGAATATACTAAAAGAGCAGATACTAAAGATTTTACGGTAATTTTCTCTCCTAACTTAAGTCCCATATTTTGACCTTCTGAATATTCTTCGTCGATGGTGATAATTTCATCAAGTGGATAAATATTAAGAGCGGTTAAGGTAGTAATTAGTTTAGTAGTTGATGCTGGATATATTCGATCATTGGCATTTTGAGATAATAATATTTTATTAGTAGTAACATCAACTAAAATAAAATTTTGAGTAGTGGTTGTAGGTTTATTAGCAAGTTTGACAATAGGACTTGGAGGAATTTTAAATTGAGAAATTTGATTTTCTGGTGACGATTTATTGGAACCATAAATATCCCAATAAGAAAGTGATGGTAACCAAAACAAATTTAAAACTAATATCAATAAAATAATTCCTAAATCGAGCCAATTATTCTTTAGAATTTTTAGCATCTTTTTTTAGCATTAAACCTACATCATCAAGTTGTTTTTGATCAACTTCACTTGGAGCGTTCATAAGTAAATCAACTCCATTTGAATTAAGAGGAAAAGCATAAACGTCTCGAATATTTGGTTCATCTAAAAGTAACATTAAGAATCTGTCTAAACCAATAGCCCAACCACCATGTGGTGGAGCACCATAATGAAAAGCACTATACATGCCACCAAATTTTCTTAAAACTTCATTACGATCATAACCAATAACTTCAAAGGCTTTAACTAAAGTCTCTGGCTCATGGTTTCTAATTGAACCAGAAGCAAGTTCGTATCCATTCAAAGTTAAATCATATTGGAATGATTCAATTTCTAGAGGAGGTTTATTCTTCAGAGATTCCATTCCGCCCTGTGGCATAGAAAAAGGATTATGACCAAAATCGAGTTTTCCTTCATCAGTCATTTCGTAAAATGGGAAACCAGTAATCCAATTAAAACTTAAAACGTTTGGATCACGAAGATTTAAAATATCACCGATACTTAGACGAAGATGACCTAATACCTTATTAGTAATATCTAATTTATCGGCAACAAAAAAGATCATATCTCCAGATTTTGCATTAGTAGATTTAATTATCTCTTGTTGAAGTTCTTCATTAAAGAATCGAGCTACACCGGTGTCAAGAGTTTTATCTAAAACTTTGGTATATGCCAATCCTTTTGCGCCTTTTTCTTTAGCTAATTTTTCTAATTTTTCAATTTGAGTTTTACTAAATTCAGCACAACCTGTGGCCACAATACATTTAATAACCTCAGCACTATTAAAGACATTAAATTCACTTTTATTTTTTATAACCTCAGTAACGTCTTGAAGATAAATTTCAAAACGAGTATCTGGTTTATCGCTACCAAATTTATTCATTGCCTCTTTGTATGGAATACGAGGAAAAGGAAAATTGGTTATTTTCTTTTGAGGAGCAACAACTTGATAAGTGTCTTTAATTAAATTTTCAGCAGTACTAAATATTTTATCGATAGTTGGAAAACTAATTTCAATGTCGATTTGATAAAAAGCGCCAGCATGACGATCAGCTCGAGGGTCTTCGTCTCTCATACATGGAGCAATTTGAAAATATTTATCAACACCACCAACCATTAATAATTGTTTAAATTGTTGTGGAGCTTGAGGTAAAACAAAAAATTTACCTTTATGAATACGAGATGGAACTAAAAAGTCACGAGCACCTTCTGGAGAAGATGTAGTTAAAAGTGGAGTCATGACTTCGGTAAAACCATTTTGGTCGAACCAATTTCGAACAGCCAAAATATATTTACTTTTGTTTTTCATGATATTGGCCAAACGAGAACGGCGCAAATCAAGATAGCGATATTTAAGTCTTAAAGATTCATCGAGTTCGGTTCCATCAGTATCTAAAGGAAAAGGTATGGTATCACTTTTACTTAAAACTGTTAATTTTTGACAATGAATTTCAATCTCTCCGGTGGTGATATTTTTGTTAGTGGATTTGGATTCTCTTTTGGCAACTTCACCCTCAATACTAACAACCCATTCCATACCTAATGTAGAAGCGTTTTTAAAATTATCAGCATTATCTTTGGCATTAACGACGACTTGAACGATTCCACTCCAATCACGAAGATCAATAAAAATTAATTGACCGTGGTCACGAATATTACTAACCCAACCTTGTAATAAGACTTTTTCTCCAATTTTTTGGAGACATTCGTTTGTTAGTATTCTTTCCATAGATACATTTTATAATAATAATAAAAAAAATCCCGACATGTGTCGGGAACAAAAACTCGATTAGTATCGTGCTCTGTTTCAATGTGACACACGGGGCTAAATTTAACAGTCTAGCTTCTGTAGGGTTCTAATAAGTGTTTGAACTTTTCTTCCCTCAGCTTCCCCGATGTTTGCGGGGTCAAATGCTTTATAGAGTTATTATACTTTAGGTTAATTAAAATATCAACAAAAAGTCCGTACCTTAATTATTAAGATACGGACTTTTTTTATTTCTTTCTAGATACAATATCCATCAGCACAGCCATTAGGACATTGTTCTACTTCTTTCCAAAAACCTTCATCATTACATACTTTTATAACACCGGTATCAACCATTTCATTCCATTCATTTTTTCTTGTTTCAGAAGCACATTTTCGATCTTTAGGAGTACATTCCTTGCAACTATCACCGTAATATCCTCGACCACAACCAAAAGAACATTCTATTGCGTTGTCTGTCCAACCACCTCTTTCATTACAAATTTGTAACATCTTATTACTAAGAGGTTTGCATCTTTGTTCTCCTGGTTTACAACTATTACAAACTGCTCCACGATTGCTGTCGGTATAAGCTGTAGTAGTACAACCATTTTTACACTCATCAATTTCTTCCCAAGCATAATAACCTTTTGATATGCTCATTTTACATTTAAAAATCCTTCCATTTTTACAAACTTTTTCATCTTTTTGGTCTGTACATTTTGAAGTTATATCAACTTCTAATGCATCAGGTTTTATTAAACCACAGCGTTTATCGTCACAGTTCCATAAATAATAATATTTTGTATTTTCGACACTATTAACTTTTCCCCACTTACAAGTATTAGCAGACGGTCCACAAGGATTTTTATTGGAACTTTCAGTACAAACTTTAGTTAAGACTTCCCAATAACAACCACCAGCTGCACAAGTAGAAGCCGATGCGCAACCACCACAATTTGTATGAGAACAATTTATTGAAGGTTTTGGAGTTGGAGTTGCATGAGCACCTTCACAACTAGGCAGTGAACCATAACAAGCGCTTCGAACACTGTTTTTACAAAGAGTTGGAGTAGAAAAAGAACTTCCGGTTTGAACACATTTAGATCCATTATAAAAATAATATTTTTGACCACTACTTGGTTTAGTAGTTGGCTTAGCAGTTGGTATAGTTATTGGACATATCCATTTTGCTTTATTTTTAGAACAATTGTAAGCATTACCATATTTAGGGTTAGAACACTTACAAGCACTGCCTGGTTTCATAGCATTGCTTCTATTTTCTTGATTCTTTTGAACCATTTGAGTTCCATAAATTAATCCACCACCTAATACCAATGCCATTACTAAAAATTTACCAATCCCAAATTTCTTAACTTTTTTCAAACCTTTTATTTTTTTCACTTTAATTATAAAAATTAATAATCTATAAAAAGAATATTATTTCCAAAAAAATTGTCAATAACTTAAAAATGGCTGAAAATTGCTGTTTCTTTCTATTTCTAGAAAATATCTTTGATAATTAGTTGTGGAGAAATATTTCCATTCCAAATGTTAAGATTTAGACGAGCAGTGAAACTAATTGAATCACCAACTTGAATCGTTGACTCTATATCCCCTTTTTTAAAAGCAATAGCATCAATATTATCTAATTTTAATTTGAGATGTTCTTGTTTTTGACCAAGTAATCTTTTTTGAGTGACCAAAACATCTTTAAATAAAAAAATAGGTTCTATATTTTCAATACCAAAAGGTTCTAATTTTTGGACTAGTTTGCAATTTTTCACAGTAACGGCGGAAAGTTTCATTTCGGCATCAATATAAACTGATGGTTTTAATTCGATATTTTTTAATTTTTCATTAATAATTTTAGTAATGTCTTTTTGAAATTTGAGGATGTTTTTTGTTTCAATACTAAAACCAGCTGCACCGGCATGTCCACCCAATTCAACAAGTTCATTATTTACAAGACGTAAGGCTTCAATAATATTTAATTCTTTGATTGATCGGCAAGAACCTTTAGCAATATCATCATTTATACTAATGACTATTGAAGGAAGATAATACTGTTCTGTAAGTCGACCTGAAATAAGACCGATAACTCCAGGATGAAAAGATTTATCGGCAATAAAAATTACTTTATCCTTAAAATCTTTAGGAATTTTGTTTTTGGCTAAAGTAATACTATCAATTTGTAGAGTTTGACGATCTTTATTGAATGAATCTAAAATTTGAGAATATTTTGAGGCTTGAATTGGAGAAGAACAACAAAGTAATCGGAGTGCATCAGTTGGATTTGATAAACGACCAACAGCATTAATACGCGGACCAAGAACAAAACCAATATCATAAGTCGATATAGAATCTGGCTTGACACCACTTACTTGAATTAATTTTTTAATACCACAATTGGGATTTAGACGAAGACTTTGAAGTCCATGAAAAACAATGTTTCGATTGATGTCGTTTAGGGGTAAACAGTCGGCTACAGTACCTAAGGAAGCAAGCCCGAGATCTGCATTTTTATCAAATTGTTTAGCTAATATCCATGAAAGAACAGACCCAGAAACTTTGGTTGAATGAACAGTAGTAATAGTTGGTGGTAGTTTTTTATCGGCAACATGGTGATCAACTACAATTACTTTGACTCCGGTATCAATAATTTTTTGAAGTTCAAGGTTTGCAACAATGCCGTTATCAACGGTAATTAGGAGATCAAATTTAATTTTTTTTTGTTTTTGAAATTCAAAAAATGATTTTGACCGAATACCATAACCATCATTTTCCCGATCAGGAACAAAAGGAGTTACTAAAGCCTCTTGATTATATAAAACTTGCCAAAGAATAGCGGTGGCAGTAATGCCATCGACATCGTAATCACCATAGATAAGGATATTTTTTTTATTTTTAATAAATTGTTTGATAATTTTGACGGCTTTATCTAATGTTTTTTGATTAACACCAAAGCTTAAAACAGATAAAGAAGATGGGTTGGTTGGTTTAAGAAATTCATCAATATCTTTTGGATTAACGTGGCGATTTTTGAAGAGAATATCTAATATTTCTGATTCCGAAGTAGATTTATCGATTATTTTCATTTAAGTAGCTAATTTTACACATTTTGTTGATTTTGTTATACTACTAGTTAGTTAACTAAGGTAGCCATCCTTTTTTGATGAGGTTAAAACCTGTTATATATTTTATAAAGTATTAAGGAGTTTTAAAAAACAATGGCAAACAAATTATTTGTAGGCAATCTTCCTTTTGCAATGACAGATGCCAATTTAGGAGAAATTTTCTCCGCTTATGGTAATATCGTTGCAGCAAACATTGTCATCGATAAATTTTCCAAACGAAGCAAAGGATTTGGATTCGTCGAATTTGAAAATGAAGAAGATGCTGCTAAAGCTATGGAAGCTTTGAATAATTCTGAACAGATGGGTAGAAATATCGCTGTGAAAGAAGCTTTACCAAAGCCAGATCGTGTATAAATAAATTAAAAACGATTTTGAAACCCTCCGGGAAACTGGAGGGTTTTTTGATGATAAAATACAGATAGAATGAAAATTCCTGAAAAAGTAATAAAAATTATAAATAAGTTTACGGAAAATAAGGCTGAAATTTATATTGTTGGCGGAGCCGTTCGTGATCTATTGTTAGATCGACAAATTAAAGATTGGGATTTTACAACTAATTTAACTCCTGAAGAGATGAAAAAACTATTTCCTAAAAATAGTTTTTGTAATAATGCTTTTGGAACTTTTAGTATTGTCGATGGTGAAGAAATTTTTGAAATAACTACTTTTAGAACTGAAAGAGGTTATAGCGATAGTAGACATCCTGATGAAGTGGTTTGGGGAAAAACATTGGAAGAAGATTTGCAAAGAAGAGATTTTACAATAAATGCCATGGCAATTAAATTAAACCCCTCTGTTTCGTCTAACTCAACATCTCCCCTTGATGAAGGGGAGAAATATCAAATAATTGATTTGTATGATGGGCAAAAAGATTTGAAAGATAAATTGATTAGAACTGTAGGAAACCCAGACGAAAGATTTAAAGAAGATGCATTAAGATTAATGAGAGCAGTCCGAATTGCTGGACAAATTGGTTTTAAAATTGAAGAAAAAACATTAAAATCACTCCAAAAAAATGCCAAATTGATAAACAATATTGCCGGAGAAAGAATTAGGGATGAATTATTTAAAATTTTATTATCACCAATTCCATCAAAAGGAATTGAACTTTTAAGAGATTCTGGATTGTTAAAAGAAATAATCCCAGAATTATTGGCAGGAGAAAAGGTTGCTCAAAAGGGACATCATATCGATGATGTCTGGACTCATAATTTAAAAACTTTGGATAGTTGTGAGACCAATAATCCAATAACTAAATTAGCAGCTTTGTTACACGATGTAGGTAAACCAGCAGTAATGATTGGTGATGGTGAAGCAAGAACTTTTCACAATCACGAAGTAAAGGGATCTAGGATTGCTCTGACTATCGGTAAGAAAATAAAACTATCAAATAAAGAATTGGATCAATTGTTTAGATTGGTTAGATGGCACATGTTTACAGTCCAAGAAACTCAAACTGATAAAGCTGTCAGAAGATTTATTAGAAATGTTACTTTGGATTATATTGATGAAATGATTGCTCTAAGAAGAGGAGATAGATTGGGTAGTGGCGCTAAAGAAACTAGTTGGCGATGGGAATTGTTTAAACAAAGAATTGTGGAAGTGCAAAAACAACCGTTTGCAGTTAAGGATTTAAAAGTTGATGGAAAAGATGTAATGGAAATTTTAGGTATTAAACCCGGACCAAAAGTGGGAGAAGTTTTAAATGCTATTTTTAAAGAAGTGGAAGAAAAACCAGAATTAAATGAAAGAGAAGTTTTGTTGGAAAAAATAAAAGAATTTAAAACTAAATAAATATGACAATAGACATTGAATTAACTTTAAATCGATTTGGTTTAGGGAAAATTGCTGAAAATAAATTTCAATTTCTGTTTTTACGATTTTCTTATTGGAAAATCCCAAACAAACATTCGATTTCTTTTGAGATAAACTGGAAAAGTAAAGAAAAATAAATGACTGGTTTTTAATCGTTTAAATAACTAAATACCAATTGTTGTAGTGATTATTTTAATAAAAATAGCCGTAAATACAATTAAAATTAATAATATAAAAATATTTTTTTTAATTTTTTTGGAAATAATTAATTTTTCGTTTGGGTTTTTCTTAATTAAAAAGAAAAGAATAATAATGCGAATTGCTAAATAAAAAATAAATAAAACAAGTATGAATGGAAAAAATAATGTGAAGAG
>Ga0074198_1001970_pt1 | contig 11961 bp, 6 predicted proteins | sample EPASupsiteSAE323_FD_64527 | JGI IMG/M metagenome (GOLD analysis project Ga0074198, IMG submission 64527) | Bioremediated contaminated groundwater from EPA Superfund site, New Mexico - Sample SAE3-23 | ecosystem: Environmental > Aquatic > Deep subsurface > Groundwater > Contaminated ...
AGCGTCCGCGGCGTTAAAAAACATCTTAAAATAGGGCTCCCGCACACTAATTACAGGGGCGTCGCCGAACATCTTTTATTTATGTTCGCCGGGCAGTTCCAGTGGGACATCATATCCGAAAAGCTCGGCTGCGATCTTTCTAAACTTCGCACTAAAAATGGCGATGAAATATACGCCACTTTTTTTTCGGTGGAAGTTGAATTCAGTGATAAACAGCCTCTTTCTTCATTTAAATTAGACGATAATCTTATTTTTTTATACGAGCTTTCCGCATATAAAAATCTTATTGTCGATGGCAAGATTATTTTCGGCCTTGCAGGCGATATTGAAAAAGCTGAAGCGGCTGGCCTGGATTCGAATTTATACGATAACCGTTTCCTTGATGGTTTTCCAAGAATGAGAATGTCTAATATTTTAATTACTCCGAAAATGGGCAACGATAAATTGAAAATAGCTCCTCCGGCGGGCGTTTCTTTCGATGCTTTTTCGCAGCTTAACCAGCGCGATGAAATATTATCAATAAGTAATTACGTGCAAAAGCACAATAAAATAAAATATTTTGATTCGCCATGCTGGGAGGCTGTGTTTGGTTCTGATACCAATTGTTACGACTACGCCGTTTTCGCGGAGCGCGACACGAATGGCGCGGGCCTTGTCTACTTCGCAAATTATATAGTTTTCGTCAAATACGCCGAATCCGCCATTCAAAATAAAATATCAGGGCTTTTTTCGCGCGATATTAAAAACGCTCAAACTTCAAAGCTGCATATCGTTTATCTAGGCAACGTTTCCTGCGAAGACGGGCTTGAAATAAAAACGGAATGTTTTAAGAATAATTCGAACGGCCGCCTTATAGGGTTACGGTATTTTATCAATAGAAAGTCCGACAAAAAGCTAATAGCCGTCTGCGAATCAGTTAAGTCGTTCATATAATGAGCTTCACCGCCCTTGAATTCATATTCTTTTTCCTGCCATTATCTTATTTATTTTTTCGGTTTTTTAATGCCGGACCTACCGGCATAGTATTAATAAGCCTTGTTTATTTATTATCTTTCGGCGTTAAGGGCTTCGTTTCGTTATCGCTATTTTGCCTTGTAAATTACATCGTTTTAAAGCGTTACTGCGTTAAACGCTCCGGCGTAACGTTCTGGCTGGCGTTGATTTTTAATCTTTTTTACCTTTGCGCGTTTAAGTATTTTTCTGAAACTTATCCGCTCTTACATGATTTTTACCCTACAGGAATAAGTTATTTCACCTTTAAGGCTATTTCAATTTTAATCGACGTCCGTCATTTAAAAGTGGAAGCCTCTCATCTTGAGTTTTTGATTTATGTGTTGTATATAACTTATTTCCCTTCGCTTGTGGCCGGACCGATAACCAGGTTTAAAGAAATCAGGAAACAATTCATCGCGCAGCCTTCGTTCCTGTTTTCAGTCGAAGGGCTTAAAGACGGTTTTTTTATCTTTTTGAAGGGAATGGTTTATAAAATATTAATAGCGGATCAGGCTTTCGAATATTTTTCGATCTGCCGCGTTCTGCTGGGTCAACTTCCTGCGTTAAACTGCCTGACGGCCATTTTTGCATATTCTATATTCATATATTATGATTTTCTGGGTTACAATTACATGGCTATTGGAGTTTCGCGCATATTTGGCGTCGAGCTGCCCGCAAATTTCAATTCGCCTTATCTCAAAAAAAATATAATTGAATTCTGGAATTCATGGCATATTACGCTCTCGTTCTGGCTGCGCGATTATATTTTTAATCCGGCGGGCCAATTTTTATTAAGAAAAAAGTTCTTTCGCGAAAGATCCATTTTAACTTCGGCGATATGCTATCTCGTGACGTTTACGCTTTGCGGCGCGTGGCATGGCGTTTCAACTAATTATATTCTGTGGGGCGTTTATCACGGCTCATTGATCGTTTGTTATAAGATAATTTGCTCCGTTGAAAAAAAGGCTGGAATTGCCGGAAATCCGTATTATATTTCATTTTTTAAAAATAGCGGGTTTATATTTACCTATCTATTCGTTTCCGCCGGCTGGGTCTTTTTCATGTTCGATTCGGCCCAGGTTTCGTTCAATTTTATCGCGAAATTATTTTCAGCCCGGTTTTCATTTATGCCTGGCGGCGTTTCATCTCTTATTCGCGCGGTTTTAGTTGCCGGCTTCTTTTTTTACGATGAAAGAAGAAAGTCGAAAACTAATTTCGAAGAAATTGGCGTACAATTTATAATGGCCGTTATAGCCTTAAAATGCGTTTTATCGCTTTCGAGCGCCAGGGCGTTTTTATATGGAGGCTTTTAATTGAGAAATTTATCGATTTTTTATAAAACATTTATAACTGGCCTGCTTATAGTTTTAATAGCCGGCGTTTATCTTGATTATAAAGAGTCGGCCGTTCTGTCTGAATTTTTATCCGGCGCTAAAAACGGGAGCAATATACTCGTTAATTTCGAACGCGCGCAGCGCGATTTAACGATGCGAATTCTCGATTTTGATACGAGCGCCGAAGTATTTGTGATGGGAAGCAGCCATTGTTACCTGTTTGATAAAAAGTATTTTAAAGCCCCTTTTATTAATTTAAGCGTAACATCGGGTTCCATGAAAGATTTTGCCGCATTCAGCGATGCGATTTTAAAAAGGAAAATCAGGCCGGCGCTGGTTTTAATAGGAATAGACTACTGGGCGCTCGCCCGCGCAATGTTTTCAATCGATGCTTATGATATGCGATATTTCATTAATTATATAAAATTCGCGTCGGAAGCGGTTGAAAATCCGTTTTTATATTTATATGTTTTTAAACACGCCGCAAAAAAACTCAGGGAAATTTTTAATTACGATCTTATGAAAAAAAGATTTTCCGATCCGCCGTTTATCTCTTCTGCAAAGTATTTTGAAAATTGCGCCGCCTCCGATGTGGGCTACGATTTATGGCGATCGATATATAAAAACATAAAAGTGTACGATTCTACCGATCAATATAGAAAAAATGAAGCGGCGAATCATTTTTCACTTGTGAAAAGCGAATTTTCCGGCAAAGTCGAAGAAGACGCCGATGCGAAGAAAATTTTGGGTTCGATTATTAAAAAGCTTAAAAATTCGGGGGCCGTGGTTATCTTATTCGCGCCGCCGTTTTCATTCGATGAATACGAGTTATATAAATCTGAAAAAAAGATTTTCGAAAAAGTGAATTCTTTTTATTCTTCGATTAAAAAAACGTGCGAAGAAAACGGTGCTCAATTTTTCGAAATTTCAAATCCGCATAATCCGAAATTAGGCTTAACCGCTAAAGATTTTTTTGACGCCCATCATAGCACATATGGCGGAACGCAAAAAATAATGAAATATATATATGATAACATACAGTGCGAAAAAAAAATATTTAACGCTGAAACCATATATTCTCAAGATTCTTTGCGATAACGGATCCGGAACATTTTCAGCTTATTGATTGCAGGCGGTTACTTATAGTTTAATTTAACCGTTAAATTATTTTTATAATGTGTTGAAATGCTCGCATAAAAAATGTTAAAATGCTCGCTGGATTTTAACGATCATTTAGCGTGAAGGAGAATATATGCGAAGCAGATCGATAATTATTATAATTTTATTAGTGATGATGTTCGCCGTAACTGGTTATGCTCAGACGGCGGAGCAGAAAATAACGTTAAATCCGGGTTTCAATTTTATAAGTTTTACGATAAATCCCGGTGTAACGCCGCTTCAATTAAAGCAAAACAATCTATCTTTAATAGACGACATATACTTATTCAGTGCAGCCGCCGGATCGTTTTTAAGCCTTTCCGAAGGCTCTCTTTCTTCTATTTCGGAGGGTAAAGGCTATATAATTAAATCGAACGCCGAAGGCTCGATAAATTTATCGGGAAATGCAGCCGCCTCGATTTCAGATGTTGCGCTTAAAACCGGATTTAATTTAATCGGTATATCGCAATCGGTTTTATCAACTACATTTTCAAATTTAATGAAAAGTTATCCTGTAATAAAAGGGCTTTATAAATGGAGTCCCTCCGCCGGTTCATTCATACAGGTTGTATCCGATAACGCCGGCGTCGCGCAGCTAATAGACGGCGTCGACCCGTCCGTCAAATTGGGCGAATCTTATTTTATTAACGTTAATGGCGATGCCGTGTTAAGCTTTACGGGCGGCGCCATAAGCGTGACCGGCGGAGATGCGCCGGTTTTAAAAGTCTCTGCGCCTTCGTTTTCGCCGGCCGGCGGAACGTATTCGTCCGCGCAGAGCGTTACGATAACAAGCGCCACTGCGGGCGCTGATATATATTACACGACCGACGGCACAGTTCCGAACTCATCGAGCGCAAAATACACCGGGGCGCTAAGCGTGTCATCCACGACAACAATAAAGGCGATAGCCGCAAAAGCCGGCATGGCCACTTCGGAAGTTGCGTTGGCTTCATATACGATATCGCGGGCGCAGGTTGCGCTTCCTTCGTTTTCGCCAGCCGGCGGAACGTATTCGGCCGCGCAGAGCGTTACGATAACAAGCGCCACCGCGGGTGCCGACATATATTACACGACCGACGGCACCGCTCCGGGTTCATCGAGCGCAAAATACAGCGGAGCGCTAAGCGTGTCATCCACGACAACAATAAAAGCGATAGCCGCAAAAGCCGGCATGGCCACTTCGGAAGTTGCGTTGGCTTCATATACGATATCGCTGGCGCAGGTTGCGCTTCCTTCGTTTTCGCCAGCCGGCGGAACGTATTCGTCCGCGCAGAGCATTACGATAACAAGCGCCACCGCAGGCGCTGATATATATTACACGACCGACGGCACCGTTCCAGGCTCATCGAGCGCAAAATATACCGTGGCGTTGAGCGTGTCATCCACGACAACGATAAAAGCGATAGCCGCAAAAGCCGGTATGGCCATTTCGGAAGTTGCGACTGCGGAATATGTGATTAATATACCTTCGGTGACGCTGCCTTCGCAAAGCGATGCCTATGCCGATGTCGTCGTACCCGAAATAACGATAGCCGATGGCGGCGTTCACGCGAGTCCGGCGCCGTCTGGAAGCGTATATTACTTTAATAGCGCCCATACTAAAGAAGAAAGCGATGTACAGTTAAATGCCGACGTTGTAAAATATAACCAAACCGTCAAAAGATACATGCGGGTTTCAGGCACTGCGATTCCTGACGATTCCGGATATACCGATCGTTTTTACCATTCTGTATTATTTGGGATCGTAGATAGCTCTAATGTTAAAATAGGCTCGTTTTCGCTTCCGGTAGATAGCCAGAACAAATTTGACGGTTACATATATTTTACGCAAACCGGCAATTTAAAAGTGTATTCATATCGCGCTCAAAACGATACGCTTTATCCCAGAGCGCCTTCTTACAGCACGGCCGTAAAGGTCGATGAAAGATGGAGCACTTTGTTATTTAACGTATCGGTCAGTGAAGCCGTGCCGGCCGATCTCACTTATCTTTTACCCAGCAATGACGTTAATTGCGGCAATAAATATGTCAGGGATTATGCTAAATATCTGACGGACGGTTTAGGCACCGATACCGAAAAGGCAAAAAAAATATTCGAATTTCTGGTTTTTGGCGACAGTAATGGAACGTTTACATATACCTACTACAATGATATTTATCCGGGGTATCTTAGCAGCAACTGGAATTCAATATTCATGCCTTCGCATTTTCTGGTGCGCCGCAAAGGCGTGTGCAATGATTACTCTGAATTATTCGCGGCGATGTGCCGTTCTCTCGGCATGAACGTCAAAAGAAAATCGGGCGACGATTCTTTGGGAGCCGGTCACCAATGGAACCTGATTTATTTAGACGGCGCATGGAAAAGAATTGACGCTACATGGGCAAATAATAATCAATCGCATTATAAAACTTTTGCGGAATTTTATACAGAATTCAACGCGAGTGAATTCACGTCGGAGCATGACAACAAATATTCATCGAACACGAAAGAAGAATATTAGCCGTTAATATTTTATCTTAATATTTGCTTATTTGACAATGCTTTTAATTTATGTTAAAATGTGCCTCCAAAATTCCTCATGAAAACAGGCGTATTTATTATTTTGAATTGTTGAAAAGCCAAGCCTGTTGTTTAGATTCCGGATTGTTAAGCATAGGAAAAGATATGTGGCTAACTCTTAAGCAGCATTATTTTTCGGAAGTTTTAACCAGCTATATTGCAAAGCATAAAAAATTGGTCAACAGGCTGATTTTATCGTTTGCTTATGCCTTTATATTTGCGTCTTCTTTTTCAATTTTCATTTCCAATCTTGGCTTCTGGTTTTTAATCGCCCTGTGGCTCTATAAAAAGTATATAAGCGATGATACTTTTAATTTCGCTGCGGATAAGCCTTATCCTCTTTATCTTCCCATTTTAAGTTTTATGGCTATACATGTTTTTTCGTGGTTTATAAGCCCCGATTTGTGGAATTCGGTGTGTTCGAGCAGCAATTTGCTTAACATGCTCATTTTTTTTGCGGTTATCGATTTGCATGAATATCTGCCCGATATAAAAAAGGTTTCTTTCGTATTGCTCGTGACCAACATAATGATATTATTATTAATACCATTAGTGCTTTTATTGAAATTAACCAATAATCTCTACTTTTGTGAATATAACGATTGGGCTGTCAATTTTAAAGGTTTTTTCAGCGTCCACATAACTTATGGAACTTATCTTGTAATGACGGTGCTTCTCAATCTTTCGGTCGCTTATCATTGCTATTCGAATAATAAAGCTTTTCAGCGGACCATTTATCTTTTATGCGCTTTGCTTTGTTTTTCGATCGCTTTAACCTCGTCGCGAAGCGCCTGGCTTGCATTAACTTTTTCATTGCTCGTTTTCTTTTCGATCATAAAAAGATCTAAATATGTATTTGTAACGCTTTTTATTATAGTAACGGCTTTTATAACGATTAATTATTTCAATCTTAACTGCGGTTTCGTCGATAACTTTAAAAATCGGTTTCAGCAGGCGGTAAGCGGCAATTCTAACGGCCGGGGCCATATATGGAACGTCGGCTGCCGTATTATTATGGACAATCCGATATTAGGCGTCGGAGGCGGCGGGTTGAAGCATTATTTTCCGCTCTACGATAAGCATTCTATATATTCGAGCACAACTCATTTGCATAATTTGCTTTTAAATATATGGGCCGAACTTGGCGTTCTGGGTTTGATAGTTTTTTCATGGCTTTTAATCAGTATGTTTAAAATGTCCATAGATTTATATAAAAACTGCAAAAAGCCTGAAGCGCGTGCGAGCGCGCTTGCCGTCATATTAATGACATATGCTCTTTTTGTTATAGGTTTTACCGAGTATAATTTTTGCAAAGTTGAAATAAGCCGCCTTTTTTGGTTTGTCGTTGGATATGCCGGCTTTAATTATCTTAACAATGTAAAGGCGTCTTGCGAAAAAAATAATACGGTTCTTTTTAACAACTAATTTAAGAAGTTTTATCTAAAAAATTCAAAAAGATTTTATTATTATTTTTCTTTTGAAAAATAATGTTTTTACAATAACATTAACCAGTTGGATACAGTTCGAAATAAAAAAAGCTTGACACCAAAAAAGTTTATTGATAAAATAGCTTCTAATTTGACTGCGGGTTTTGTTTGACAACTTTATATCGTGTTCGTGAAAACGAGGGAGGTGAAACTAACAAATCCTTAAGCACGGGTACGATAATGTAACTAACAAAAACCGTTTGGAACGAAAACGGCTCGCGCGTGAAAGCGGGCGGGTTAATCTTGAAAAGCTGGTTAAAGCGGACGGGAAGTTTAAGCTAAGTAGCATTAAAGGTAACATGGCCACTTAAAAGCAAAAAGTTTAAGCGCCCCCCAAAAGCTTCGGCAGGCGAAGTAAAGGTTTAATTCAATCCCGGTCGGATTAAGCCAATAAATTAAAATTTTTAAGGGGGATTTGAAAATAATGAAAAAAGGTTTATTATTAGTAGTAGTAATGGTTTTTATAGCAACGACAATCGGTGTTGCTTTTGCAGGTCCGTTCTCTGATGTTCCTAAAAAACATTGGGCATACGAAGCAGTTAACAGCTTAGCGGCAAAAGGCCTTCTCGAAGGTTATGCTGACGGCAAATTCAAAGGCAACAAAGCAATGACCAGATATGAAATGGCTCTTTTAGTTGCTCGTTTAGTCGACAAAAAGTTCGGCGGCGCCGATCTCGAAACATTACAAAAGCTCACGATCGAATTCGCAGATGAACTCGCTCTTCTTGGCGTTAAAGTTCAGGCTTTAGAAGAAGAAGTAAAAGTTATCCGCGGCGACGTTGACACTCTTAAAACAGACGTTGACACCCTCAAAAAGAACGGTTTCAACAAATTCAGAGTTACCATCGAAGACCGTATCCGTTTTGAAGAAAACAAATACAAAAGCATGAACACTACATTTAACAATGTAGCTGGTGCAGCTATTGTTAACGCTGACGGACTTAACAACTCAGCTTTCTACAACAGACTCCGCATGAACATAAAGGGTCAGGTTGACGAAAACGTTTCTATGTTCTTATCATTACAGGACACCACCAGACACGGTGTTGGCGTTCAGAACAATCCTGCTAATGGCAATAACATCAATACCTTCGACGGTACCTCAAGAAGCCTTTTCTTAGGTTACATCGACATCAACAAATTCGGCGGAAACAATGTTATCGACAACTTCAGAATGGGCCGTTTCACCTTAACACTTGGTAAAGGTTTCATCATAGATAACGAAGTCGACGGATTAGTAGTAAAGAAAAACCATCGCAACACGAACTTCTCGTTGGCAGCATTCGATGCTAGAAACAATGGCAGCAGATTAGCTACTGGCAACATGGGCTATGCTATGTCTAACGTTTCGAACAACGATGGTCTCAATGCGAAATTGTTCACAGTTGACCACGCTTGGAAAAACGTTGCAGCTGGTCTCTATTACTATACCGAAAGCGGTCTCTGCTACGGCAGCAACTTCTTAAGACCTAATGCAGCTACTGCACCGGCTCTCGGCTACAGAAGCTTAGCGTTCAACTCACTTTTCAACGATCGTACACTTGTTATGCCTGGTTTAACCCTCGATGGCAAAATCGGCAAACACGTTGTAGCTTTCTTAGAATATGCTGATCAGTCAATAAAAGACAAAAATTACTTCGCTCTCGGCTTCAACACAAACGCAGCTGGCAATGCTAACAACATCAACGATCCGCTTTCATGGAAAGCTAAAGCGTTCAAAGTCGGCGCTGAATGGACAATCAACAATCGTTGGGATTTAACAGGTTTATATCAACAGAGAGAAAAAGACTTCCAGGTTATTTCTCTTAACGACGATTACAATGATTCAGCTTTCTACGCTAACGCTTCTACCTCAAACGTATACGACAAAAATGCTAACGCATTGGGTTTTGGAACTGGCAATCAGGATTCATACAACAACTCGAAAATCGCTAGCGTTATCCTCGGATACAAAGCTACCAACAAATTGCATATGGACGTATGGTTTGAACAGTTAAAAGGCAAAGACGGCTTAACAGTTGTCAACACCACTCCTACTGCAGCTACAGCTAGCTGGGCTCGCGGCACTGGCAACTTCGACCAGGACGCTATCCAGTTAATCGGTACCTATCAGTACAGAGAAAACACAGCTTTCAAACTTCGTTACAGAACAGTTAAATACAAATCAGGCGACAGCGATTACCAGTGCCTTGGCAATGCATCTCCTGCTAATTACGATCAGGTTCGCTTAGACCTCAATGTTAAATTCTAGTTTAACATAAAAAGCTAAGTTCTAAAGAATATGCGTAACCCGCGTATTCTTCAATAAAAAACCCCCGGCTGACATTTAGATGCGGCCGGGGTTTTTCTATTATGACAGAGGTTGACTTAAATTGCCGCCATGTGCTATAATTCTTAAAAGGGCGGTGACTTATTTTGAAAACATTAAAAATTACTTTAACCATATTATTATTTATGTTCGGTTATTATACAGCTTATTCGGCTGAAGAAATAATATTTATTAATGGCGATAGAATTACGGGTGAACTCATATCGCTAAAAGGCGATACGTTTGAGGTCGAAACAAGTTTCGGCAAAATTTCTGTGCCGAAATCGGGCGTGCAGAAAATCGATTTTAACGTATATTCGCAGGGTATGCCGTCTTCGAATTCAATTATAAAGCCCGACGATCTTATAAGCTACATTCAAAATTCAAGGATGTTTTTTTATGTCGATTCCGAAAAAATCAGTGCAAATAACTTTGCCAATCAAATCCGTCTGCGCTGGGCGATGAAGTTGTCGACTGTAAAAGAGCTCGATGAATTTTGCGAAAAATTGATTGTTTATTCGCCTAAAACAGGATCGCATAACATGGTTGAAATAAGCAGAGGAAAGAAGATCAAGGTTTGCGATTGGCTCGATTCAATTTTAAAATCGACGCGCCGCGATATAAAGAATTCCGCCGTGAACGAAGCGGCTGAAGAAAAACCGAGAGAAAGTTTTAAAAGGAGATAATTTTATGGCAGCTTCGACTGAAAAAAAATTAAAGGGAAAGATTTTCGAACCGTCTTTCGACGATACAGTCGGAAGAATTCTGGTCGAAAAGAAATTTCTCACCGAAGACGAGCTGAAAAATTATATGAAGATATGCGTATCGCGTAAAAAACGGCTTGGAACGGTGCTGCTTGAAAACAATATAGTTTCGAGGCGCGATCTTTACTCCATAATATTATCTCAGATGAAAAATAAAGACCTGCCGACCGTATTAGTCGAAGAAAAATTCATTTCCTTCGACGAGCTTACAAGGATATTTCTCATTAAAAAGGGCAATCTCAGAAAGCTCGGAAAATATCTTATTTCTTCTCAAATACTTTCCGAATCCAATTTTGCGCTCGCGCTCGCCAGGGCGTTCGATCTTGAATATGTTGAACCCGAAAAGCTTTCAACGGTTAAATCGCCGCCCGACTGCGTCGATTCATCATTTTTTATGACTTTTTTAACCGTAATTACTAAATATAACGAAAAAACGAAAGACGTCGAATTTGCTATATGCGATCCATCTAATATTGGCGATATATTAAATTCAAGCGTTTTCGTATCATATAAAATAAAATTCGTGGTAACTTCGTTTACCGCCATACAAAACGCCCTTGAAACGCTTTATCCGCGCAATGCCAGGACCGTGCCGATAAGCGAAGCCAGCGGCATAGAAGTCGACGAGCGGCTTGAAGAATTTAAAAACGTGAAATCGTTTCGCGTGCCGTCGAATTTTCCTGAAGAGATCAAACGCATTATCGAAGACAATAAAAATTCTCTCGTAAGGCCTTTATTCGAAATATTATACGATTCGGCACGCGTGGGGGCGAGCGAAGTTCATTTTGAAGTTTTTTCCGATCAGTTAAAGGTTTTTATTAAAATAAACGGCCGGTTCTTTAATTTAAACCACTCGATAAAGCCCGAAAATTATGAATATATAGTCGCCAAAGTCAAGCACATGGGCAAGCTTAATTATTCCGAAGACAGAATATTTCAGGTATCGAATTTTTCGTTGAACCTGTCGAGCCTGAAATTGTTTGTAAACGCTCTTACGGTCCCATCGCTTTTTGGCGAAAACATGGTTTTAAGGCTGCTTGCCCTCAATAATTTTCCGAAACCGCTCGAAGGCTATTTTAAATATCAGAAAAGCCATTCACAGAAGGTCCGCGAAGCCCTTCTTGCAAAATCGGGCCTTATTGTGCTTACATCGACAGACTGGTTCGGTCTCGCTAAATTTTATTACTCTCTCATAAACGAACTTTCGAAGATGCGCCTTGACAAGAAAATAGTTTCGATTGAAAAAGACCTTATATACCCGCTTAACGATGTAAGCCAGGTCGAATATTCGCTCGTTAGCGAGCCCAGCCTTAAAATGGTTCACGAAACGGCCATAAATCTTGGCGCGAATATTATCG
>Ga0074198_1001972_pt1 | contig 11947 bp, 14 predicted proteins | sample EPASupsiteSAE323_FD_64527 | JGI IMG/M metagenome (GOLD analysis project Ga0074198, IMG submission 64527) | Bioremediated contaminated groundwater from EPA Superfund site, New Mexico - Sample SAE3-23 | ecosystem: Environmental > Aquatic > Deep subsurface > Groundwater > Contaminated ...
GCGATGGCCCTACAGTCACTCGGACCTGTAGCTCCTGCCGAGGAACCGGATCCGCGGAAAAGGTTGGTGACACTGCGTCCACCACGGTGAGCAACAGCTCTGTGGAGGACAAGTTGGCGGCACTTCGCGCCAAGTTCGGTCGCTAACCTTCAAACTTGTGACTAGAACAAGTATAAAAATCTAGCTATAGCTTCTTCCGGCTGAATAAATGGATGTCACTTACCCTTGCACAGGGTATCTCGGGGAGCAGATGATTGCACATCATTTTCTCCCCATCTCAATTTCGTTCTTGATAATTCTTTCGAGGACGATGAGAGATTTATAACACCAGGATAGGAGGATGAAACAGGAACCATTCCAAATCCGTATCACTCGTGGTGCGGAGATCGTGGTACAGGATGTAAAAGACTTTAGCGTCCTTTCGCAGATTCGATTTGTGGAAGGAGATAAGGTCTGGGCCGAGATTCTGTATCATGGAAGGAGAATCGGCCAAGTTTTTTTCCCTTGTTGTAGCGAGAGGGATGAAGATAAATAAAGTAACGCTACGAAACGGGGCGAGTGCACACTTGCCCCACATTCCAATATTCGTTTTCATTATCCTTGTGATTTTTGAGTGTAGAATTTGCCTGTCTGTTTACTTTTGTAAATAGTTTCTCTCTCTTCAGAGTAGATTTTATGCTTATTGTCGCAAGGATAATAAAGACGAATATAAAACATCATTGTACTTCAATGATGTTTTTTGTTATTCTATATATACTATGGAAAAGAAATCACAATATATTTTAGGGATTGATCCAGGCTTTGGCCGTGTTGGTTGGGGTGTGATAGAAAAAAAAGGAAGTACACTGATTCATGTTGCACATGGTTGTATAGAGACTTGCAAAACGAAAGAATTTGTAGAGAGATTAGAAGAAGTATACATTGAAGTAAAAAAAATAGTAGAAAAATATCATCCAATATGTGCTGGAGTAGAAGAATTATTTTTTGTAAAAAATGTCACAACTGGTATTAAAGTAGGACAAGCAAGAGGGGTGATACTTCTTACACTTCGCCAGGCTAAAATAGTGATTCATGAATTCACACCACTCCAAGTGAAACTCAGTGTTGTTGGTCATGGAAAAGCAGAAAAAACACAAGTACAAAAAATGGTGATGATGATTCTTGGTCTTCGAGGAAAACGAATGCAAGATGACGCTGCAGATGCTCTTGCTCTTGCAATTGCATGTTCATCTATGAAGTAGTTTTTGGCGCAAGCATATGTTTTATACGTTCAAGAGCTTTCTCTTGTGATGTATAGAGTGGGCTTGTTGCACATGTTGTAATATCGGCAATATGTGAGGCTTCAGCCAGTATTTCGAGAAGATTTTCATCATGAGGACGTTCAAATATATCGAAATCAATATCAAGGATAATGCTATATCCTTTTTGTTTCAGTTCATCCATAAGTTTTTTGAGGGAATTTGCATCTTGCGTAATTTGTTTTGTAATATCCTCAAAACGGTTTTGTCCAACAAGTGCCCCAACTTCTTGAATTTCAAGATTTGCAGAGTTTTTCTTTTTTGCAATTTCTTTGAAATCTTTCTCTGGAAGACCGCTAAAAAAATACATGGTTTGTATAAGACCATTTTCAAGCGCTGGAACAGTAAAGTTTTTTATATCAAGTATATCTTGTTCTATATGTTCCTTGATATTTTTTCTTGAAAGAGATGGTGATTTTTTCCCTGGCAACATATCCAAGTGTTCATCAAAACGAATAAGGGCAATATTCCCTTTGAGTATCCCAGCCTCTTTTGCTTCTTGCCATGCAAAAAGTGCATGATGATGATTATCAAAAACATAGGTTGGTTTTCCTTCGCGGAAAATGACTGCGTAATGTTCAAGCCCCGGAGCGAGTTCATATGTTGTCCAGTTTTGACCATTTTCATCTTGGTATCCTTCATAGTTTGGTTCGGCAAAACGAGGTTCATCGCTGAGCCGTATTTCATCTCCTGATTGGATAACAAAAAGTTCTGGTATAATCGCGCCATTTATTTCAACTTTGTCAGTGTATAGGGTATCACAGAGTTTTCCACCCTTTTCCACAAAAAAAGGTTTATATGATTCTGGAATTTTTAGGAATTCAGATGGGCGTTCTGGTTCAAAAGAGTGTTCTGGATTTTTCATAAAAAGTATTTTTTTGATTGTATCACAAAAAAAGAGAGAGATAAATAGAGATCATTTGCAATTTTTCTTTTTTTCTTGTACAACAGAGAGGAACCAAACAAAGGAGAATGCTATGAGGAGCACTGTTCGTGGTCTTGGACACATCATCCCCGCAGTGATTGGAGCAGTTCTCGTGCTCGTCGGAATTCCTGAGGGATTCCTGAAGTGGGTACTTATCATCGCTGGACTGTTTGTCTGGCTCGTGGTGGATGAGCTTCGTCTCAGAATTAAGTGGAGAATAGATCGGAACGTAGTGGAAGGTCCTTTCTGGACCTATCTCGCGGATAGATACCAAAAGGTCATTCCTTGGGTAAGAGAGAAAGGCTGGCTCAGGGAAAGTGAAGAATCTGGTCGAACGACTGTCACTTTGTACTGCATTGGTCTGATACTCTCCCTTTATGTGTTTGGTCTCACCATAACACTCTGGGGATTCTTGATGCTTGGTTGTGGTGATCCAACTGCACGGAGCATGGGGCAGGGAATGCCCGTGTACAGGTTTGAGAGTGGCCCACAAAAAGGGAAGTCTGTGGGCGGAATGATCGGTTTCGTTCTTGCCTCATTGTCTGCCCTTTTTATCTTGAACATGATTGCCTTTCATCTGGGTTCCCCCCTCTTCAATCCGCGTTTCTTTCTTATCCAGTTTTGTGGCGCTCTTGCTGGTTCTCTAGCAGAGCTCTTTGCTGGAAAGTATGACAATCTCGCCATTCCTCTTGTGACAGGTCTTGTCATGTGGAGTCTCTTTTAACCGCGTTCCCACCGCGGTTTTTTCCACCCATTGACAATCTTTCTCTTTTTTGCTATACTATTTGAGTAATTTAACAAGCCAATATTGGCTCAGACCTCGAGGGACATGCCCTTATGAAGGCCTGTAACGTATGCATGTATGCTTTCTAAAAAACAGAAGCAAAATGTAATAAAAAAGTACCAGACTCATGAAGGTGATACTGGTTCAAGCGAAGTACAAATCGCAATTTTAACAAACGAGATTCGTGAACTCGCAAGTCATTTGAAGATTCACCACAAAGACCATTCTTCACGCAGAGGTCTTTTGAGAAAAATTGGTGAACGTCGTAGACTTCTTAAATTCCTTCAAAGAGAAAATGCTAAATCATACGAAGATCTTGTAAAGAGTCTTAACTTGAAACAAGCAAAAGAATTTAGCGTAGAGAAGGAAGTAGAAATACTTGACGAAGATAATATAGAAGGAGATGTTGAATAATATTAAGAAAAATCCATTAAAACACCCCGATCAACGCGTTGGGGTGTTTATTGATGTACAGAATTTGTATTATAGTGCAAAAAATCTGTATGGAAAAAAAGTAAATTTTGGAGCTATTGTAAAAGAAGCAGTCGGGGATAGAAAATTAATCCGTGCGATTGCTTATGTAGTCCGTACTGAATCTAAGGATGAACAACCTTTTTTTGAGGCCTTGTATAAATTGGGAATTGAAACAAAAGAAAAAGATTTGCAAATTTTTAGTACTGGTCTTAAAAAAGCAGATTGGGATGTTGGATTAACTGTTGATGCAATTCGTCTCGCTTCAAGCCTGGACGCTATTATTATTGCTTCTGGAGACGGAGACTATTTACCACTTGTAGAATATTTACAAAAAAGTAGTGGAAAACAAGTTGAAGTTATTGCTTTTGGCGAAACCACTTCATCTAAACTTATTGATGAAGTAGATGATTTTATTGATATGGGAGTTGAGAAGGAAAAATTTTTGATTCAAGACAGAAAAATTATTCCAGGAAGAAATATTCGTAAGAATACTTCAAGAGGACCAAGAAAACCAAAAGAATACGTTCCTCCAACAATTAAAAGAAGTGTTTAATAAATAGACGGGAGACAAGAAAAATTTTCTTGTTCTCGGTTTATTTATTAAGTGACTGGTAGAGAAACATCTAGGTCCGCTCGTAACAGAGTGAGAGGATCTATCGCTTCTATACCAGTCGTGGAGAATTTTATGCCTTTACAGGTAAAACAATGGTCAACCAATTGGGGTGGCCGAACACTCACTCTCGAGACTGGAAGATACGCTCTTCTTACAGATGCAACAGTAACTGCCCGTTATGGCGATACTGTTGTTATGGCAACTGTCGTACAAAGTAAAACCATTCGTGAAGAATTGGATTTTTTTCCGTTGCAAGTAAGTTTTGAGGAAAAATTTTATGCAGCAGGAAAAATTAAAGGTGGTCGTTTCATGAAACGTGAAGGAAAACCAAGTGACGAAGCTGTCCTTACTGGAAGACTCGTGGACCGTGCTATTCGACCTCTTTTTGATGATCGTATTCGTAATGAAATACAAGTTGTATTAACAGCTCTTGCTGTGGACGGAGAAAATGATGCAGCAACAACAGCATTTATTGCTGCATCAGCTGCTCTTTCTATTTCTTCTATTCCATGGGCAGGACCAATTGGTGCTTCTCGTGTTGGAAAAAATAAAGAAACCGGTGAATTTATTTTGAATCCTACTTTTTCTGAATTAGAAGAAGTGAGTGATTTGGATCTTGTTGTTGCTGGAACTCCAGAAAAACTTATTATGGTTGAGGCTGGTGCAACAGAAGTTCCAGAAAATATAATGCTTGAAGCAATGAAGTGGGGAAATAACGAACTTCAACCAGCTATTGAGCTTATACAAAAAATGGTGAGTGAAGTTGGACAAGAAAAAAAGTATCCAGAAAATATTGTTGCTCTCAAAAAAGGTGATTTGTCTGAATCAGATAAAGCAAAAGAAATGGCAAAAGTATTTATTCGCGAAAATGCAGATACCTATATTTTTGATAGAATTAAAATTTCTCGTGCAGAACGTTCTCATACTGCAGATGTTCTCAAAGAAGCTCTCAAAGCATATTTTACAGAACAGGGGATTGAAGAAGAATTTCAGTCTGGTGCTTTGAATAGTGTTAAACAAATGTTTGCAACAGAAATTACCAGAAGAATTCTTGAAAAAGATGAACGTTTGGATGGAAGAAAACTTACAGATATTCGTGAATTGAATATTGCTGTAGATTTGCTTCCTCGTGTTCATGGTTCTGGAATGTTCATGCGTGGAGATACACAAGTACTTTCTATTGTAACTCTTGGTGCTCCTGGAGATGTGCAAACACTGGAAACCATGGAAGAAGAAGGAACAAAAAGATATATGCATCATTATAACGATGCTCCATATTCTTATGGAGAAGCAGGAATGATGAGAGGGCCTGGCCGTCGTGCGATTGGTCATGGTGCTCTTGCAGAACGTGCACTTTTACCAGTACTTCCAGAAGAAACAGATTTCCCATACACTATTCGTGTTGTGTCTGAAGTTCTTGGATCAAACGGTTCAAGTTCAATGGCTTCTACTTGTGGTTCAACTCTTTCTCTTATGGCTGCAGGTGTTCCAATTAAAAAACCAGTTGCAGGTATTGCAATGGGGCTTGCTTCTGATTTAGAAAATTCTGGAACCTGGAAAGTGTTAACCGATTTACAAGATATTGAAGATGGTGATGGTGGAATGGATTTTAAAATTACTGGTACAAGAGATGGTATTACGGCTATCCAAATGGATACAAAGACAAAAGGATTGACTTGGGACATTGTTGAACAAACATTGAAACAGGCTTCAGAAGCTCGAATGTATATTTTGGATACCATGGCAACAGTTCTTCCTGCTCCACGTACTGAACTGTCAGAATACGCTCCACGTATTGAGACATTACAAATTAATCCAGAAAAGATTGGTGATGTTATTGGACCTGGTGGAAAAATTATTAAGAAAATTATTGAAGATACTGGTGTGAGTATTGATATTGAACAAACTGGACGTGTGCTTATTACATCAAATGATGCGGTAGCCATGGAAAAAGCAAAGAAAATTATTATTGATATCACGAAAGAAATTGAAGCTGGAGAAGAATATGATGGAAAAGTTGTTCGTCTTGAAGATTTTGGTGCTTTTATTGAACTTCTTCCTGGTCGTGATGGTCTTGTTCATGTAAGTGAAATTGCATGGGAAAGAGTAAACAAACCAAGCGACAAATTAAAAATTGGAGATGTTGTTAAGGTAAAAGTAAAAGAAATAGATAACTTAGGAAGAGTAAATCTTTCTATGAAAGCACTTCTTCCAAGACCAGAAGGATATGTAGAAGCGCCTCCAAGAGAGAGGGGTGGAAGACCAAACGGAGGCGGTGGAAGACCTTTCCAAAAACGTCCACAAGGCGGAGGAAGATAAAAGAATGAGAAAAGAATAAAAACACCCACAAGGGTGTTTTTATATTGACAAAATACCATTTTTATGATATATTTTTTACACACAAAGGCAAGGGGGAGGTGAAGCATGTCCTCATTTTCAGGGCTTGTCGGATATGTAAAAAAAATGCTTACTAACATTGGGGTACCTCTGAGCACTCTCCATTGCGAAGAGTGTGGGCGACTCTTCGAGTTGGGGGAGGAAGTTGTAATCACCCCTGTGGGCAGGGTAGTTGGTGCACGATGTTGTGGAAAAGAACTCCTTTCCGAAGATCATGGAGTATTGCTCCTGTATATGGAGAGGACGGCACTGTGTGTACCAAGTCCTGCTACAGCCCAGGAGTTGAGTGTTCGTTTCCGCCGCGACCACCCTCATGTTGTGGTTTTGTGTCATCCCCGTGTTTCTTCCTACCAGAACGACCTCATCTAATCTCCTCTCATAGGCGACCTTCCCCACAGGTCGTTTTCCTATTTTAGTCCTTCTTCTTGATTTAATTTTTCTTTTCGTGTATACTCATCTTCATAAATGCCGAGGTGGTGAAATGGTATACACGCTTGCCTTAGGAGCAAGTGCTTTCGGGCATGGAGGTTCAAGTCCTCTCCTCGGTACAACTATGAATAAAAAAATATATAAAATTCTTGTAATTATCATTGGTTTTTTAGTTTGCCTCCTTCTTTGGTATTTTTTAATCCAAAAGTCTGATAAATCAAGTGACAAATCTATTGCCTTAGCAGAAAATGCCATTGAGGAATTATCTGTTGCTATTCAAAATAAGGACATCGAAAGAGCAAAGGAACTTATTGGGGATGCATGGGGAAGACAGGAACCAATGATACAATATTCTCAGATAGATGAAAGCACGCGTGTTGCAATAGTTGATGGCTTCAAAGATATACATTTTGTTTTTTCCTCAAACGAGGAGGGTCAAAGGGATTTTCACGAATTTTCATCAACAGTAACATACAAGGGTAAGACAACACCTATGCAGGTTCGAGTCTATTATCATTATTCAGATAATGGAGAATTCATCGTTGATGAAATTGACATGTAAAGAATATTCCTTGTATACCTATGGAAGACATACAATTTTTTGGTCCTGGAATTGATCAAAATATTTTTACTATTGATCTTCATGATTCTGGAAATATTTTTGATGCCCTTACAAAAATGGAAAGGGAATTGTACCAGGTATATCAATTGAGGAAGAAGAATTGTCGGGTTGTTCATGGAATAGGAGAAGGAAAACTCGCTGAGGCAGTTCATGAATCTCTGAAGAAAAATCCAATGATAAAAGATTTTGAGTGTGATGGAGGGAGTTGTCTTGTTCTCTTCTAAAAAGCGGTTTCCCGCTTTTTTTGTTGTATGATATAATAGAAGAAAAGCGTATTAAGCTTTAATTTTTATGTATGACAGGGAAAAATAAAGTTCTCGTAGCTGAAGACGAGAAGCCAATGGCGAAAGCACTTCAATTGAAGCTTCAGAAAGTTGGATATGAAGTTGATGTAGCAAATAATGGAAGAGAAGCTCTTGAAGCATTAGAAAAAACAAAATATGATCTTGTATTGTTAGATTTGGTTATGCCAGAAATAGATGGTTTTGGTGTGCTTGAACAAATGAAACAAAAAGGAATCAAAGTACCAGTTATTGTATCTACAAATTTAAGTCAATCACAAGACGAGGAACGAGTCAGAGCTCTTGGGGCAAGAGATTTTTTTGTAAAGTCTGATACGCCACTCGTTGATGTTATTAAACATATTCAAAAAATACTCAAATAATTTGTATACTATGCCTCTCGAAGAGGAAAAGATATTGGACCTTCTCGTGTCACAAAATTATATTTCACAGGAAGACGGGGAGAATGCAAAAGATTATGTAAAAACACAAGGTGGTTCTTTTTTGGATTACTTATTTGTCGAAGGAATTTTGAGTAAGGAAATGTTTGGTGAAGCAATGGGAGAATATTATAGAGTTCCCTATGCCTATTTTGATAAAGTGGACATCGATGTTGATGTTGTAAAAATGATTCCAGAGTTGGTAGCTTTCACACGAAAATCTATTCCTTTTGGAATTTCTGAAGAAGGAGTAAAGATTGGAATGATGGAACCAGATGACATGGAAGCAAGACAAATTTTTGAAAAGAAATTTGGTCAAAGAGTAATTTCATATTATATTTCCGAAGAAGATTTTGAAAAGGCAATGGTTTTTTACAAAACAGATATCCAGGAACAATTTAAAAAAGTTCTGCAAATTTTGGATAAACCGCTCATGAAGCGAGAAGAAAAAGATAATCTCGTTGTGGAAATTGTAGATATGGTTTTGCAATATGGCCATGAAAATAAAGCATCAGATGTCCATATTGAACCCTATGCAAAAAAAGTTCTTGTTCGTTTCCGTATTGATGGTGTGATGCATGACGTATTGAGTTTACCAAAAGATTTACTTGAAAGTATTTTGACCCGTATAAAAATTCTTTCAAAGATGAGAACAGATGAACATCGTGCTGCACAAGACGGAAAACTGCGTTTTGAAGTAAATAAAAATAAAATTGACGTTCGTGTATCTGTACTTCCTGCAGTGTACGGAGAAAATGTTGTTTTACGTCTTTTAGAATCACAAACTGGTGGTTTAAGTTTGGCAGATTTGGGATTATCTTCTGAAAATTTTAAAAAAGTAAAAGAGGCAATAAAAAATCCACATGGAATGATTCTTGTTACTGGTCCTACAGGAAGCGGAAAAACAACAACATTATATTCTATATTGAAAATTTTGAACAAGAGAGAAGTAAATATCGCAACTATTGAAGACCCTGTTGAGTATGATATCCAGGGGATTACGCAAATACAAGTAAATTCAAAAACAAATCTTACTTTTGCAAAAGGACTTCGTTCTATTGTTCGTCAGGATCCAGATATCATAATGGTTGGAGAAATTCGTGATGAAGAAACAGCGGGGATTGCAGTAAATGCTGCGTTGACTGGGCACCTTGTGCTTTCTACTCTCCATACGAATGACGCTGCAACAACACTTCCTAGGTTGATAGATATGAATGTTGAGCCTTTTCTCGTTTCCTCGACCGTAAATGTTGCTATTGCACAACGTCTTGTCCGAAAGATTTGTCCGAATTGTAGAAAATCATACAAATTAAGTGAAGAAGAGGTATCTACTCTCGAAGCGCATAGAGGATTTAAAAAAGCTGTGGAAAAACTTGGGTATAAAGATATATCACGTCTTCGTATATATAAGGGGGAAGGGTGCAAAGTTTGTAGTCAGACACGGTATAAAGGACGTATTGGTATTTATGAAGTGCTCGAAATGTCAGAAGAAGTAAAAAATTTAATAATGGCTCAGTCATCGAGTGACGAAATAAAAAAGCAAGCCGTAAGTGAGGGTATGACAACACTTATTGAGGATGGTTTACAAAAAGTATTAAATGGTGTTACAACCATAGAGGAACTTCTTCGCGTTGTTGAAGAATAATAATTTCTTTATGCCTGTCAAAAAACAAAAGAATAAACTTTTTTCAATGGAAATAAGTTTTGGTGGTATTTCATTAGACCAAAAAGCATTGCTTGCAAAAAATTTAGCAGTCATGCAACGTGCAGGGCTGACTATCGTGGAATCTCTTGGTATTGTAGCAGAGTCTTCTCGTGGAAAATTGAAACGCATTATCACAGCAATACAAAAATCTGTGGAATCTGGAAGCTCATTAGCAGATGCATTTGGTGCGTATCCAAAGATTTTTTCTGGAATTTTTGTCAGTTCTCTTTATGCTGGTGAAGCTTCTGGTACTCTTGATAAAAATTTAGATAATCTCTCTCTCCAACTTCAAAAAGAAAAAGAATTATCTACAAAAATAAAAGGAGCAATGCTCTATCCAATGGTAGTTTTAAGTGCTGCTTTCTTGCTCGGAATGGCAATGTCCTTTTTGGTTTTGCCAAAAATTATTCCTTTGTTTAAGGGGTTAAAAACAGAACTTCCTTGGACCACAAAAGTACTTATTTCTTTTTCTTCGTTTGTAGAAAGTTATGGTTTTTATTTATTTTTTGGAATAATTTTATTTTTAATAACATTTATTTGGCTCGTTCGCCAGAGTTTCTCAAACCCTGTTACTCATTGGTTTTATCTCCGTATCCCAATTGTTAATACCATTGTAAAAAATACGAATCTCGCAAGATTTTCTCGTATCCTTGGTACTCTTCTTCAGAGTGGATTAAATGTTGACGAGGCTTTACAGGTGACAAGAAATTCCCTTGGAAATTATTATTATAAAAAGGCAATGGAATCTGTACAGAAGAGTGTGGAAAAAGGAGGAACAATTTCAGATAATTTGGAATCGTATCCAAAACTTTTCCCTCAAATGATTATTCGTATGGTAGGAGTAGGAGAGAAATCAGGAAAAACAACAGAGACATTGGAATACTTATCTCAATTTTATGAATTAGAAGTAGATAATGCAACAAAGTCGCTCTCTACTGCTTTAGAGCCTTTGTTGCTCATAGTTATTGGAGCGGTGGTAGCCTTTTTAGCACTTTCTATTATTACACCAATTTACGATATTACCGGAAACCTCCGTTAATATGAAAAAAAACGCTTTTACACTTATTGAACTTCTCATTGTACTTGGAATATCCATGCTTCTTGTTGTTATTTCTATTCCAATATATTCTCAATTTCAAATAAAAGCACAAATGAACGACGCTTCTGCTCAGATGATACAAAATATACGTTCAGTGAGAGGTCAGTCACTTGCAGGAGTTGAAGGAACAAATCATGGAATATATTTACAGATAGATTTGTTAAATGATGATTCATATATTTTGTATGAGGGAGAAACATATGCAACAAGAAATGTGAATGCAGATAGGGAATTTAAATTAGAAAGTGTATTATCATTATCTACAAATGGTTTTACAAAAATAGGGGAAAATGTAGATATTAATTTTCAGAAAATTACTGGAACGCCAAACGAGTCTGGCACAATAACACTCGGTCATGAAGTTTTTGGAAGTCGTACTCTACAAATAAATAGTATTGGTACGATAGAAGAAATATAAAATCATGGATATTTTTACAAAAATAAAAATTCAAAATAAACAAGGGCAAAGCCTTCTCGAAGTAATTTTAGCAATGGCTATTTTTGTTTTACTTGCCGGTACTCTTGTGACTTTAGCAACAGGAGGTTTTTCTGCATTAGAACAAGGTGGAGAACAAACTGAGGCAGAAGCACTTGCTGACGAAGCTATTGAAGCTGTTCGTGGAATTCGTGATCAAGCATGGAATAAAATGTTGTATGGAGAAAGTGCAGTAACGACTACCCCAAGCGGTTGGAATTTTGTTGGAGAAGCGAGTACTGATGTAATTGGACAGTATACAAGGATTATTACTTTTTCTCAGGTCTGTCGTGATCAAAATAACAGTATAGTGGAATGTCCAGGAAGTTATACAGATATCCATACAAAAAAAGTGGATGCCTTAGTCTCGTGGGAAATTCGTCCAGGGTAAACAAATGGGGTGTA
>Ga0074198_1001980_pt1 | contig 11877 bp, 13 predicted proteins | sample EPASupsiteSAE323_FD_64527 | JGI IMG/M metagenome (GOLD analysis project Ga0074198, IMG submission 64527) | Bioremediated contaminated groundwater from EPA Superfund site, New Mexico - Sample SAE3-23 | ecosystem: Environmental > Aquatic > Deep subsurface > Groundwater > Contaminated ...
TCCCGGCCCCGAAAATATACACGGGATTTTTAAGCGGCCAGCCGGTCAGGCTGTACCCGATCACCGGGCCGGGCTGGCCCGGATTGGTTGCGTTCACGTTGTACATGACCATGAGCGTGAGCGGGGATTCGCACCGGGTGAACGGGATGGAACACGGCCTGTTGACTATACATCCGTTACTCCCGCACCAGGTCACGTTCGGGTAGAGCCGGGCAGTAGTCTCGTTCATCGTGCGGATGGGTTCCGGTTTTGGTATATTGCTGTACTGTGACATATCCTTCTGGCCGACAAGGGTTTCACCATGCGTCAGCAGATAGATCGTGTCCCTTGTCTGATTCTCTGCATTTGCTCCGGGAATGGCAATAATTCCTGCCAGCATGACGGTGAAAATGATACAGGTCAAAGACTTCATCGCTCATCCCCCGTTGCATTGATCAGCAGCGGGTATGGCTCGCTGTCGGTTCCCGGTTTTTTCCCGTAAAAGATCCAGACCGGGGTACATACGTTTGGCGGTGTTGGCTGGGCCGATGCATCGGGAAGATGAGCCTCGACATGGTACCCGAACTGCACCCGGGTGATATGATCGCCAAGAATACTTCCCTGGACCGGGATGAGCAACTCCAGCCTCTGTAGTTTTTCCCAGGCATTTTCTGCGGAAATAACCGGGCCTTCTCCGGTATAGGCAAGCGTGCTCCACTCTTTTGAAATGTCAAGAAGTTCCCCGCCATCACCAAGCGAGACCGTTATGCCGGAACCCATGACCGGAGAACCGTTGACCGACAGGCGGTACGCTACCCGGGTGTGCTGCGGGTACTGCTCCTCAACGGTGTTCGTTTTAAGATTGTATTTTTTCATGAATACCTGTTCAGTTCTTTCAAGAACCGCGTCAGCCGGAAGTCCCCCGTATTTTTCAAGGGCTTTTTCTGCCAGCCCGGGTGCTTCAGCAATCGAGGGGATATTTTCTCGTACAAAAAGAGACGTTCCGGAGCCGGAAGAAAATTTCTGTACAGATGCCACGCGATAGCAGGGAACTGTTTTTGGAGATGCAGGCAGCGGGACTTCAAGAGTGATAGCAGTGTCGTATGCTAAGGGAGCCGGTGATGGACCAACATTTCCGGAGACCGGGAGAGGACACTCGCTGCCCGTAATCCCGAGCATACAAAAAACAAGGATAAGGCATCCGGCAAGGAGTACTGCGATGACAAGCCCGCCTCCGATCTTCATCAATTCGTGTGCATCCATAACGATGTTACATTCCTCGTGGTTTTTTGTTCTCCGGTTTTTCATTCCCCCGCCCGGTGAGAATTTTACGCCCTCTCATGCCCCGGGACCGGCCCGGGCCGGCTGGGGCCATCAGCAATTTTTCCGCGTGCGGAATTATTTGCGGGTAGTGTTGCCCAGCAGCCCGGCGGGCAGGGTGAACAGCGGGAAGCCGGACAATGGATTGTCCCCGCCCTGCGAGATCTTATACTCAAAGGACTGCGTGTTTCTTGGCATCACGGCAAGCGTCCATTCGCCCGGTCTTCCCTGCGCGGAATACATGAAGATATACTGGGTTCCGCTCTCCTGGTACTGCCCCGGCCGGTCGCCATTCGTGAGCATCGGGTCATTACCAAGGTTCACCGAACCCTTGATCATTTTCTCGATAAGAACCAGGTTGGCGTTCCCGTCCGGCCCGGTGAGCGTGGCATCAAACGAAGGCTCCCTGCGGGGCATGTTCCGGGGAGTCCCGGCTTCGGTCACGGGCATCATCATGTACATCGACGAACTGAGTTCGAGCGAGATGGGCTCCTGCGTTGTTACTATGAATTTTTTTGAAAAACCGCCTTCGGGTTGTTTCCAGATCTGGAAATTGAGCTGGATCCGGTTCTCCTCCATCCGTATTGCGGGGTCATCGATCCCGAGATCTATGTTCCCGTTAAAGTACCCGCTGGCGTTTTGCGGTACATTTACCTTTACCGTGATCGTCCCGTTCTGGCCCGGCGGGAGATTAAACGGCCCGCTTACCGTAAACGATTTTGCATCCAGCGGGGGTGCCTGCGGCCCGTACGGCCCATAGGACGGGTAACTTTCGTCGCCGATCCGGGCATTCAGGGCAAGGGGCATTTTTCCATTGTTCTTCAGATCAATGGTGTAGCTGTACTCACCGCCGGATTCCAGCTGGTCGCTGATATAGGGAGTAGAAATCAGGATGACCGGAGAAGAAGCAACACTGACACTGAGCCCGAGTGTATGGATATAATTGGGATATGGCTGGGGATAGGGGGAAGGATATGTCTCGTCGGTTATGGTGATCATCGAAGAGTATGATCCCCGCACGGTACCCTCAGGCACGGTTGTTGTCACGGTGAATTTCGCGCTCTCGCCGGCAGGGATATCGGCACTTGCGGGAGTAATCACAAACCAGGAACTCTCGGCAACATAGGGCCCGCCATAGGGTTGCTGCCGGACCATGGGCTGGACATGTACGCTCTTTGTGTCCCGGTTACGGACCGTTACGGTCATCTCTTTTTTCTCGCCGGGTTCGGCTACGAAGTTCATGTACGAGGGCATCATCTCCAGTTTCGTGTAACTGACCGTACTATCGCCTGACAGTGTTGGCTCTGCTAGCTGTACCGCAATGGCCTCACTTCCGGCAGCCGTTACCCTCATTCCCACCGGGGCACTGCCGATACTTACGGGACTTTCAACAGCAGCACTGGCCGAGATGATGAAAAAGAGCACCCAAACTACAAAAATTCCTTTGCCAACATTATGGTTCATGATATATCAAAATCCTTAATTAATTCATTTTTTGCATGTTATGGTATATACGATTTCTAGCCATTCCCTTAACCGGTCGGGAAAATTCCGTCAGCGTTACCGGTTTTTGCCCGCATCCCGGTCCAAAACCTTCTGCCAGGTCGGGCTGGTGAGGTTCGGGTAATAACCCGAAGCCCCGCCAAAAAGGCCTTTTGCTACCTGCCATCCTGTCGAGTCCCCGGTATGGAACCAGGTGTAACTGTCGACATAAAAATTATCCCAGGTATCCAGATGCTCATCCCATTTGTTCTGGACAAGCACCTGGGAATAGATATTCATCCACGTAGACGGCGATGCAGAATAATCGGCATAGAGCATCACCTTCTGGTTGACGTCGACATCCTTGTACACAATGAGATCTGGATATTTAGACGCGGTTACCTGCGGCTCTTTCCATGAAAAATTAATTTTCTGCAGGAAAACGGACTGGTTGTTAAACGGGTACATTGTATCGGGAAATGCGAGCGGAGAGTCTAACAGGGTCCGGTTTTCATAGAAGAACGAATACTCGATATTATTGGTCTTGTTCGGGTAGAACCAGTCTGCATGAATCTTGAGAAATATGGGCGTTTCACCCGGCACCGGGCTGGTCCAGTTGGGATCCATTCCCGGCGGAGACCGGACAAAATCAAGGGAAATATTTTCCTGCGAAAAGTATTGTTTTGTCAGCACAAACGTGCCTGCCACCGGCGTTCCGTTTTTCACCGGCAGCGGTACATACAGCGTGACATTAGTCAAAGGCCCGGTGGAAATGACCTGGAGCTTGTAATCCACGTTGGTTGAAAAAGTATGTGGGGTAGGATCGGCAATACACCCGGCACTGATGACGAGCGTGACGCAGAGCAGTAAACAGATCGCCGGGAAGGACTGGTTCCGGTTCATTCATGGATGGTCGAACGCACAAGGTAATAAAAATGGTGAAATGATTCCCGGTAAATAATCTGGGGCAGATTTTCCTAAAAAAATCCCGATGGAGGAGCCTTGCAATATAATGAAGTCTCATGATTTCATACTGGATTTATGCCGTAAATTCCTGCGTCAATCCTGCTAAAACCGGATCATAACACTATAAGACCAAAGAATTTACACCTATTTCTCCATGAACGAGGATCATCTCGCGATCATCATCACGGCAATTTGCCTTTCCCTTCTCGTGATGGTCATATCCACGCCACAGGTAGCGAATCACGGGTACATGGTTACACCGGCAACCGATGAGGATATCGCGGGAATGACTCCGCTGGAGACCACACGCATCACCTTCTGGGAACTCCCGCCCCGCTTAATGCTGATCACGGTGTTACAATCGATCTCGCCGGTCCTGATAGTCCCGCTTGGACTGTTTTTCTTCCTACAGGGACTCGCGTTCCTTGGCTACCGCAAAATTACGCCCGGTAATGTACTCGGGAGCCCGGCACGTTCCCTTATTTTTGAGAAAATCCAAGCCAACCCGGGCATTTATTTCAATGAATTATCCCGCGAAACCGGGCTGAACCGGGGCTCGCTCCGGTATCACCTTGCGCTCATGCGGGTGACCGGTAAGATCTCGACCCTTGCCATGGAAGGCAATATACGATACTTTGAAAATTCCGGAAGATTTTCCGAGACCGAGCAGAAAGTTTTGAAATATCTGCGGAACGACAAGGAGCGTGCGATATTTGCCCATCTCATGGACAATCCTGAAACAACCCGGGGCGATCTCGAAAATTTACTGGGCATCTCCGGCGCTGCAGTAACGTGGCACACGAACCGGTTATGCGATGCCGGGATGCTGACGGTTGCCCGGAGCGGAAAAACCGCACGGTATCTCATTGATCCTGATGTAAGGACGTATCTTGAGAAATATCTAGCAGCCACGCCGGAAAAATCCGGGTTAGAGTTGCCCGGGTAAACCTGCTGCTTGATTCGCCGGCAACGCTGTCCGAGCTCAGCACCCTGCTTCACCTATCCCATCCCTCCGTTGCATGGCACATGAAATGGCCCTGTCATGAGGGGATCGTTTCATTGCAGGGTGACGGGGGATGCCGGAAATATTCTCTCTGTGACGAATCGGCGATCTTCCTGCATACTTTTTTCCGGCAGGCCGGGTTGGGTAAATAACTCCGTCTCTGCCCCACATTCCATTGGATTTGCACCGGGAATATACCAAAAAAATCCGGCGGGGAAATTTCTTCTGCACCATCACCCGCCCAATCCCGTAACATCGTGAACTCTTGATGAGCAGTTGTCGGGACCCGCCCGACATAAAAAAAGGTCCGGCAGATTATTGAGAACCCGGGTAAAAAAATGCAACAATGGTGACACCAATTGCGGGTCCCAAAACCGGTATCCAGGTAATCTTTCCTTCTATGAGATAACTCAATAGTGCACCGGTTGCAAATGCCACCAGTCCCAATAGTAATGGATAGGAGATTTTTCTCATACTTTTTTCCCTACACAGGTACTGCGGTGGACATTTAACACTTTCCCGCAATCATCCTGACTGCCCCCGGGCCAGAACCGGGCCCGGGAAATGCCGGCCAAGTAACCTCTCCTTTTTTAATACGTGAAAGCTAAATTGCGTTCAATGCAGAATCCGGCCTCACCCCCAAAGCCCATGCATACCTGCCCCACCTGCAAAAAGCCCGTTGAGCCCGGTTACACATTCTGTGAAGCCTGCGGGACACATATAACGGAATTGTCAACCTGTAGCAAATGCGGCACCCAGTTCATTTCTCAGAATAAGTTTTGCGATCTGTGCGGAGCCCCCCTTATCCATGGGAAAGTACCGGAAGGCAATGAGGAAAATAACATCAGGACGGTGGAAGAGCAGGCACCGGAACACGATGAGGGGAAAATTCCGGAACCCGTAACAGATGAAGAGCCGGAAGACGATGAGGAAGCGGACACCGGGACGGATGAGGAGCTGGTTCCAAAAGACAATGAAGAAGAAATTCCGGAACAAGAATTGGATAAAGTACCTGAAGATAATGAGGAGGACCGTGTATCGATTTATGAGAAGACTCCGCACCATGCATCAGGGAAAAATAAGGAACCGTACACGGATGCATTACTGAAAGAATACGGGGCGGAATATTCAGATGAGGAAACCGTGGGATCCCAGCATAATCAAAAATCAGAGCCTGTCGATGACGCGCTGTTTTTCTCTCATAAAAAACAGGGAATCCCGGCAAAAAAACGGGCTGGCACTATAAGGATTATCGGCGGGGTAGTTATACTGGTAGCTTTGATTGCGGCCATCTATTTCTTCGGGCTGCCGATGCTCAACGGTGATGGAGGTTCAGGCATTTTGGGCAATCCGCCGATATTGGAGATCACCCCCACACCGGTACCATCCAGTGTCGTGGTAATCCAGCCAGTCCCCATTGAGACAACCCCTCCGGTCTCCTTAGCCCTCGTTCCTCTCCCAACACAACTGGTACCTTCCGACCAGAAGTTCTACTTTCAGGTCCGGAAAAACCCGGTTACGTTAAAGATCTCGGTCATCTTCACCGGAAGTGCGGGTGTTGACGGCATTGAAAGTGCGGATGTTAAGATAACCCACCCGGACGGTGCGGTATCAACGGGCATTATCCAGCCCTTAAAGGGCCAGTCCGAGATCACGCTCGCCGGATCCAAAGAGGCTGACCGTGTAATAATTATTGCCCGGATGTACTCTGGTGAGACATACCGGGTCTATGACGATCTGGTTTCCGTGTGAGGACCCGGGCTGCCTCCGGAATATTTCTGGTCTCATCCGGGTTCTCACCGTACCCTTGCCGGTTTCTTTCATTGTCAGGGTTATGACCAGATCCCGGGGTACCGAAAAACGATTCTTACCGGGGAATTTTTGCGGGATTTGGTATATAGTTCTGCATCACCGCTTCAAGCTGACCAGGAAACCGGATGCATAAAAAAGTGGACAAATAATCCGGCTGAAAAAAATTTTACAAAAAAGATGCGGGTCTATCCCGTACCCGGAATTATACTCTCCTGAGCGTATCGAGTGCCGCACTGTAGGGATCGGCATCATCGATGTGTGTCATTTCCATGGTATCGGTTCCGGTTAATTCGCCGGTTGTGTACCCGTTGGCATTCTCAACCATGGCAAATGTCTTACCATCGCGGCTGATAACCCCGGCCATTGGCAGAGTAGTTGTGCTGTTGACACCAAAGGTCAGGTGGCCGGAGAAGAGACGCCCGTGCTGTTCTGTCACGATCATGGTGATGGACATTTTGCCATAATCGGTATACCCGATCCTCTCTTCGTATCCCTGCATCTGCCCGGTCCAGGTGCCGATGAGGTTCGGGGTTGCTGCTGCTGCCGGCGTGGCAGCGACCGGTACTTCTGCTGGGGCCGGGCTCTGGGCCGTGCACCCGCAAGCGATTACGGCAAGAATTACGAGAAGAATGGAAATTGCGATCTTCATAAAAAGAATGGAAGCTGGTGCCTGATAAATCCGGTAGTTTTTGCATCGGGTGATGGAAAAAGACCGGGATACTCAAGAGGGGATATGATTTGCCACCAGAGAAACGGGGTTGCCTGGATTGGGGAAATCCGGAAAAACGGTAGAGCGGTGGGACCGGTGCCCGGATGGTGTTACTTTAAGCCCGGAAGTCCTGCCGGTCGAGCCAGTACAAGTACCCGAGGGCCACAACAAGACAGATGCCCACAAAGGCCGTGGGCATGTACCATTGTCCCGCGAGGTAACGGAGCATGGCCGATAGGACGATCCCAAGGACAATTCCCAGGAGAAGCATGCTGGTTACAACTTTGGGATTCGTGAATGTGACATAGAGTATCTGGGTATCCATGAGTGCTCTGCCGGGTTGTTGGATGGAGTGGGGGAAAAAGTTTTGGGGATGAGGCCGGGGTCTTACGCTCAATCTGGGGCTTTTTACCCTTGGCCAGTGTGGACTTAGGGGCGGAGTTGTCTATTATTAAATCCCGCGATGGAAAAAAATTCAGGGAAACACCCGGTAAATTTCTTCCCGACTCTTTACCCGGTAGAATATGATCGTAGTATCATCGCTGATTTTACATCCGATGCGAAATTGTCCGGTACGAATGCGATAGTACTGTTCGAATCCTTTCATTTTGCTGACATCAAAATCTGAAAAAAAATGTTCTGATGCGAGAATCTGTTCAAACACCAGCTGCTCTATCCGGGAATGGTCACGTCTGGATATCGTTGCGAGATCTTTTAAGAATATTTTCTTGTAGCCGCAGGTAGGCTTTTCAATCTTTTTTCAGTGATTTTTAGTGCTTTTTTGCATCGTGGACAGAGAGAATCTCATCGTCTTCTGCCTCTGCCATAAACATTGCAAGACCGTTGTCTTCGATGATGGATTCCATCCGGTTAAAGGTTTCAATGTCGACAATCACCACCTGCTTCTGGTTCATGGCATCCGTAATGTATTTCCGGGGTATTGCTGTCATATCTGTGTCAATTTTTGTGTTTGCGTAAGCGAGCATAAAGCAGCTTGTGTCAGCACTCGGACGGGGCTTTTGGATAAAGCGAAAGATGGGAATGCGGGAACTAAAAATGGAAAGGATGGTGAAATTCTCCGGTGATACTCTGTCCTGCTGCAGCGTACCGCCGTTCACCCGGATTTTTTTAAAAGCGGATCATGTTAGTTCAGGAACACGATTCCGGTATTCAGGGTCGTGGCTATACAGACCCAGGCAAGATAGGGAACGAGCAGCACGGCGGCAGGTTTTGACACCCGGTAGAATGCCACGATAGTTGCGACAATAAGTACCAGCAGCAGGAAGATATCTGCAAGTCCGGCGATGGGTGATTGCATGCCAAAAAAAAGGAACGACCATACCAGGTTTGCCGCCAGTTGGAGACTAAAAATAATCACACCGGTTCTCACGGACTTTTTTTCCCAGCCGTGAGATATGAAAAGGTACAGGGAGATTCCCATCAGAATGTAGAGGAAGGTCCAGACCGGGCCAAAGACATAATCCGGTGGCGTGAACCAAGGTTTGTTGAGCGTGACATACCAGGTATGGATCCCGCCCATAGTGAGGAAACCCACAACAGTACCGGCAACCAGGGGTACCAGGATACAGGCTGCTGCGAGTGCGGCCGAACGAAGAGTAGCCATGGAGATTACTGGAAAGCCGGGGGTAATGAGGCTATCGATGGAAGTGGTTCACAAGGGCGCCCTTTTTCCTTTCTCACGTTGACCACGCCAAATATATTCATAAAAACCTGAATGTGGGGATTTCGCCTGCCATTTTTGTTCTCACTTCTTTTCTTCCATGTGGTCGAGAGGTGCCAGGGATAACAAATCTCCTTGATTACATCAGAAACGGTGATGATTATTTCCCGTTTCCTGTGGAGCGAAACGCTCCCGGGCAATCGCAACCGCATTTTTTAAGTTTCTTCTCCAGCACTTCGCGGGGTGGATGTTCGGTGAGATATTCAGCAACGCGGATGCTGCATGCTTCGAGTTCGAGGAGTTCAACGTGACCTGCAGAAGAAGCTGCACAGAGGACAAGTCCGATTGGTGCTTCTTCGCCCGGCTGATGATCGTACTTATCCAGCCAGTGCAAGTAGAGCTCGACCTGACCCTTGTCGGCGGCCTTAAACTTCCCCAGTTTGAGGTCAATTACTACAAGCCTGCGAAGTTTCCGGGGTTAGAAGAGCAGATCGATAAAGTAGTCCTCGCCATCACCCGGAAGAAATAAAACAGTTTCATCAATTTTCCTTATCGAAAATTCTTTTCATGAGAGAATAAATCCTCGAAAAAAAAAGAAAAAAATTCACGTGACTTAAGTTCACCGAAACTTCCCGAGCTCCACACTGCCGTCTGCCCGTATTGCCACGACGCAATGATGAGAAGATCCAAAAGTCCGATGATGGACACGATGAAGGGGATCCAGTTGGAGGATTGAGGCAAACATCGGTTTATACCTCAAACGCTTATCATAAATTCCGGAGAAAAAGCCATGAAAAACATCATCCTCATTGGCATGCCCGGCGCCGGCAAGAGCACCATGGGCGTGATCCTGGCAAAAACCCGGGGAATGAAATTTATCGACACCGATATCGCAATACAGGAAACAACCGGCAGGCTCTTGCAGGAAATCATTGACACGGACGGGCCCGGTGCGTTCAAAACTTTGGAAGAAAAAACGATCCTGTCGCTGCATTGCCATAACGCCGTTATAGCCACCGGGGGCAGCGTGGTTTTTTCGGAGCGGGCAATGGAGCACCTGAAATCAGGAGGAATTGTTGTTTACCTGCAGATCTCTTTTGACGAGATGGCAAAGAGACTCCGGAACAGTACCGCACGCGGAATTGTTTTAATCGCGGGCCAGGATCTTCGGGATATGTACGACCAGAGAATTCCGTTGTATGAAAAGTATGCCGATATCACCATTGATTGTTCAAAAGATGATTTTGAGATTTGTGTCGAGAGCGTCATTGCTCAGCTCTGATACCATTTCCGTAAGTCAGGGAAATTTTTTTTATTACTGGAGTGTTTTGTCAACAAAGCAGGAATAAAAAACCGTTCTTCCCTTTTTTAAGGAGAAGGGAGACACATTCTTTGATGCAGTTTCGGACAAGGGTTTACCGGTGTCCCCAACAGGGACACTCTTATACTCTGACAGCATGTGTAGTAGCACAGTTTGTCAATAAGACTGTTTGAGTAATCATTATGTATGGAGAATCAAATTTTGGTGGAAACCGCGGTCCTCGCGACTTCGGTCCCCGTGAAATGACAAAAGTAGTCTGTTCAGACTGCGGAAAAGAATGCGAAGTACCGTTCAAACCAACTGAGGGAAGGCCCGTCTACTGCAGGGACTGCCTCCCGAAACACCGGAAGCCCCGCTTCTGAGTGCGTTTACGGTTATTTTTTTACTTTTTTTAAATCAGTTTCTTTAAGGAATTTTATTCATGGTCAACAGACCCGGTCTTTTTATTCCGGGAATGCCCGGATATCAAGTCATCAGGAGTATGGAAATCCCGGATAAACCAGTCCTCATGAGTATGAAATACCCGGGTGAGCCTGTCTTCAAAAGTAGAGAATGGCCGCGGGAAAAACCATCCGGTCTCTCCCCGCATGGAGGCATTACGCAGCATCTTCGATATCTTCTAACGACCGCCCGGTCATATCGATCCGGGTCAGCCAGGTTACGATAAAGGCAATGATGCAGACAATGCCCATGAAGATGACCGTCAGCCGGACACCATAGGATGCTGTCATCAGCGGCACGAACATGATCCCGCAGGTAGCCCCGACCTTGGCAATGCCGGAAGCAAGCCCGTGGGCGGTGGCCCGGAGCCGGGTGGGATAGAGTTCAGCGGGGAGCAGGAATGTTGTGGCATTCGGTCCCCAGTTCTGGAGGAGATTAAAGAGCCCGAAGCCTACGAACGCAAGTGCGATGATGGTCTGGGAACCGGACTGGGACAGGGCGAGGATGAACATGCCGGCCGCCATACCGATAAAACCTGCCAGCTGGAGACGCATCCTGCCGACCCGCTCGATAAAGATAATATTGAGGATGAACCCCAGGACCAGGAACACATCCAGCACTGCCGTCAGGCCGGAGGAGTAGAAGTCCTGCGCAATGAAATTAAGCCCGGCTGTATGGGTGCCCATCATGGAGGCGATGAGAATCGGTGTAAAGATACCGACACCATAGAAAGCAAAGTCCATGAGAAACCACGGAACCGTGATGAGCGTAGTCCTGCGCAGGTTATTCCGGTTGAAAAGTTCTGCATAGGTCTCTAACGTTGCATGCCATGCCGGTCTCTTTTCCGGCACGGGCTTTGCTGCTGCTTCTGCCGGGGGCTTGATGGATTTATCCATAGTAAAATCCGGTATCAGGTACCGGACCACACCGGTTGCAAGTTTCCATTCCTTTCGCTGGATATGCCACCGTGCGCTCTCCGGGATAGAGCGCCGCAGGATAAGAATTACGATTGCCGGAATCGCGCCGGCAATGAGCATGATCCGCCAGGCCGATTCTGACGGGTGCAGCGCAAGGATGATAAGCCCGATTCCCGCTGCAGCAAAGATGCCGACTGCCTGAAAGCTGAACGCAGCGATCAGCATCCGCCCTCGGATCTTTTTTGG
>Ga0074198_1001981_pt1 | contig 11874 bp, 10 predicted proteins | sample EPASupsiteSAE323_FD_64527 | JGI IMG/M metagenome (GOLD analysis project Ga0074198, IMG submission 64527) | Bioremediated contaminated groundwater from EPA Superfund site, New Mexico - Sample SAE3-23 | ecosystem: Environmental > Aquatic > Deep subsurface > Groundwater > Contaminated ...
AGGTAATCCTTTGGTTAGGACAACAGATAAATACCTGATTGTTGGTGATTCAATTTCAAAAGTGATTTATTTGTTTAATGGGAAAAATCTGCTTTGGGAAAAAAACATTGATGGAGAGATAGTCTCTATTTCGGTTAACGAAAAAGGATTTTCAGGTGTAATCTATAAGGGCAGCAATACTAAGCTTGTTGTTGAAGTGTTTGATGTTCGCGGAGCCAAGAGAATGAGCAGATATTATTCCAGCAATTATGCTGTAGATTTGCAAATTTCACCAGACAATAAGTATGTTGCAATTGGTGAAATGGACGTTAATGGATTGAAAGTTTCGGCAGGAGTAGGTATTATACCTATTGGTACAGAACAATATTCAAGCTTTTTTGAAGAAGGTTCGGTATTTGCTAATTTAAATTATATTGGCAAGAACCTCATACTTGTTTTAGATGATAAAGTACTGAATGTTAAGTCTGATGGTAGTAAAATACTAATTAAGGAGCTTCCAAAAGGACAGGTTACAAGTGTAGATACTGGAAGCGGAAAATATGTGATTTTAATAGAAAAAACTAATAAGTTTCTTAGTGCGGCAAATAGTCTGAAAATTTTAAATACCAGTGGAAAACAAATCGGGTCTTATGAAATTTCCGGAATGGCAGTAAATATAGATTCATACAGAGATATAGTTGTTGTTAATTCAGGAGACAAGGTAATATTCTTGAATTCTTCAGGCGGAGAAATAAGCCGGTTCAATCCGAAAAAGGAAGTACGGGAAGTAGAACTTTTTTATGATGGTAATCATGCAGCAGTTATGTATTCTGACCGTATTGATATAATTAACGTTTATTAATCTAAAATACATAATACATTCTCCTGCTGATAGTGGGAAATTTTAGTTTTAAAAGTGTAGCTGCTCTGTCTACTGAATTATGACTCCTCAATTCTTGATAAGACACAGAGAAAGGAAGGATAGTTTTTATGAACTGGATTGATTTTGTAGTAATTGGAATAATTGTTGCATTTGCCTTTATTGGATATGCAAGAGGCTTTGTTTTTTCCGTGTTTAAAGTAGCATCATTTTTTGTTTCAGCTTTTTTATCAATTCAGGTATATCCTTATGTATCAAATTTCCTAATTTCTGTTATGCATCTTGATAATACTTTAAAAAGCATGATTCTTAAAAACCTGGATAAAATCATTACACCTGAACAGCTTGCAAAGTCAAATCCGGCTGCAGACATTATTCAGTCATGGAGTCTGCCTAAACCTATTGAGGAAATGGTAATGAATGGGGCTACTGCACAGGTTGGGCAGATGAAGCAAAGTATTGTTGAAAATATTAGTGCCAGCTTATCAGTAGTAGGAGTAAATATTATAAGTATAATTGTTGTTTTTGCAATAATAAGTTTTGCACTGATCTTTGCAAAAAGCATATTGCAAGGAATCGCAAGTCTTCCAATATTTGCACAGATTAATCGAGCCGGGGGTCTTGCATTTGGAATTGTTGAAGGTTTGATTATTATTTATTTAGTATTTGCAGTATTAACTATTTTTTCATCATTAAAAGATTTGCAAAATATCTTTGCCGCAATAAATAGTTCTCTTATTGCAAAGCAGCTATATGCCAATAATGTGCTTCTCTTATGGGCTTTCGGGGCAAAAAAATAGAATAATCATAAAGAACTAAATTATTCCTAAAAAAATGACACGCAAAGCGTGTTATTTTTTTAGGAATAATTTTTGATTATAGACAGAAAATAAAAAGAAAAGGAGGGGATTGTTTGAAAAAATACAAAATAATCGCAGTATTTATTATTGCTCTTGCGGTTTGTTTCGCTATTCATAATCTGACGGCAGAAAATTGGAATGTTGTAACTATGAAAGAAAATATTTATCAACGATATGATTCTAATAATGGGATTTTGCAGACGTTTAAGGAGGCTTTTGCAGCTAAAAATGCTACTGGAAAAAGCGATATGGTAGGTCTTATGGCAAGGGCAATAAACGGAGAGGCAAGAGGAGAAACATATGTGGGACAGGTTGCTGTTGGTGCAGTAATATTAAATCGAACAGAGAATTCAAAATTTCCTAAAACAATTCCAGGGGTCATATATCAACCAGGGGCATTTACTGCGGTATCTGATGGACAAATAAATTTGCCTATTTCTTCTAAGACAAGTGCCTATAAGGCTGCAAGGGATGCTTTGAATGGATGGGACCCAACAGGGGGATGTATATATTATTTTAATCCTTCTACTGCAACCAGTAAGTGGATTTGGGGAAGACCACAGGCTACAAGAATTGGGAAGCACATTTTTGCAAAGTGAGAATACAGAAATGAAAGGAATGATTATATTTTGAATAAATTTAGAGAAAAATTGTTGGACTTTAAAAAACGTTTAAGTGACAGACATATGTACAGTATTGTAATAACAGTAATAGGGTTAATAGCGGTTTGGGGAATGTACCAGCTCAAATCAGAGATGGAGTTTCATCAAAAAACAGAAAATCAGTATAATAGAGCTTTCTTTGAGACGGTTGAATATGTGCAGAATGTTGAAACTCTTATGGCTAAATCAATGATTGCTAATACAAGAGAGCAGGGAATAATAAACCTTTCAGAGGTTTGGAGACAAGCAAATCTCGCACAGGCAAATTTGGGACAGTTACCCATTAGTCAGCTTGCACTTGAGAATACAGCTAAATTTTTAACGCAGATTAGTGATTTTTCCTATTCTTTAGTTAAACAGAATCTTAATGGAGGCAAGATTACACAAAAACAGATGGATGATATGAAGACGCTGTATGATTATTCTGAAAAAATGTCAAACAACTTAAATCAGTTGCAGGCAGAGCTTGGACAGGGAAGAATAAAATGGGGAGAGCTTGTTAAGAAAGGAACGCCTATATTTAATAGTTCTTCAAAAAATTTCACAACAAAACAATTTGAAAATCTTGAAAAAGATTTTAAGGAATTTCCCAGCCTGATTTATGACGGTCCGTTTTCTGATGGACTTAGGAATCAACAGCCAATGGGACTGACGGGAGATAATATTAAACAGAGCCAAGCTAAGGAAGCGGCGGTTAAGTTTATTGGCATTGACAAGGTTAAGGATATAAAACCAATGGGAACAACAGAAGGAACAATAAAAACTTTTAATTTTCAAGCTGGATTAAAGAGTTCTCCAGCAATGGATAGTGTTGTGATTGGAATATCCAAAAAAGGTGGACATCCATTACTATATATATTTAATAAAAAGATTGAAAGAGAGTCTGTAAATGTTGAGCAGGCAAAGGCTGCAGCTAAGAAATTCCTTGAAAGCAGAGGATTCAATAACATGGAAGAAACATATTATTTAAAAGAAGATGGTGTTGCAACAATAAATTTCGCCTATTCTGAAAAAGGGGTTACAATTTATCCTGATTTAATTAAGGTTAAAGTTGCTCTTGATGATGGAGAAATTGTAGGTTTTGAAAGTAAGGCGTACCTGACTTCACACAGAGAAAGAAAAATAGGGAATCCGAAAATAACACAGGAGCAGGCAAAAAAGATTATAAATCCAAAGCTCAAAGTATTTTCATCAGGATTAGCCATAATTCCTACTCCAGGCAGGGCAGAGAAACTGACATATGAATTCAAAGGAAAGGTTGAAGGAAGAGATTTCATTGTATATGTGAATGCGGACACGGGCAAGGAAGAACAGATTCTGCTAATAATTAATACACCTAATGGTATTTTAACCATGTAATAAATAGCAACAAAAAAACAATTTATAAATTGTTTTTTTGTTGCTACATAAAGTTTTGCAAATTTTCCTTTAGTATGATTTCAATTCTTGTATTAACATAATCTTTTTCTGGAACGATTCCATGCGAAAGATAATCATATAGAATCTTTAAGCTAAGATATCCTTGCATGAATGAATCCTGAAAAATCAGTGCACTAAGTTTTCCTTGCATAAGGCAGTCGGCTGTGAGTTCATTAGGTTCAAATCCGATAATCTTTGGATAAGATGAAAGGTTCAGTTGTTTAAATGCCTTTGCTATTGCTGTTGTTCCAATAGCAGAGGTTATGAAAACACCACTATATGAACTCATTCGCGCAAGTTCTGCTAGAGCTGAATTGAAGCACTCTTCTTCACTTTCTCCATAATTAATTGTTTTACTGATTTTTATATTAGGATAAGTAGTTTTTAACTTTTCTTTGAATCCTACAACTCTTTGCTTTAAAGTATATAGTTCAGTACTACCTGAAAATATTATCACATTTCCATCTGAACATAACAAATTACCCATAAGTTCTCCGCATAATCTGCCACAGGTATAATTATCAGCGCCTACATAAAAGAGACGTTTGCTGTATGGAGCATCGTCTGCTACTGTTACTAGCGGAATATCATTGTCTGCTGCTTCATCGATTAGAAGGTTAAGCTGTGTTGCACTTGCAGGAATAATAACGATACCGTCAGGTTTAAGATCAATAGCGTGTGCTAAAAGTTGAAGTTGACGTGAAACGTTATGACTTTTTGTTTCAAGAAATTCAATCTTGACATCGTTGTGTTCAAGTTCTTTAGCAGCTTTTTTCATTCCTTCTCTCAATGTATCAAAGAAATAGCCGCTTTTTGTTGGTGATATGACAAAAAGGCGGAGGTTAGCTCTTGGCATGGTGAACTCCTTTTATTTTTATTGAATATATTTTAACATATCAATTTGACCCATGCAAAAAATAATTATTTTTAATAACTAAAAATATACCTCAAACAAAACATTAATAATCATTAAATAACATTCTCTGAAATAAGTATATATTACCCAAAGTATTTCTGTTTTTATGCGAGGTGCTGATGGGAATCTTATTTGAGAGGTCTGATATAGTGGAAGAAAAACTTAAAATTGCAGTAATTTTTGGAGGAAAATCTTCGGAGCATGATGTTTCTAAAATATCTGCTGCTTCAGTTATAAGAAATCTTAATCGGAATAAATATGATATAATAACTGTGGGAATAACGAAAAATGGAGTTTGGGGAGAATTCGAAGGTCCGATTGAATGGATAGAAGATGGAACATGGGAAGAAAGTTTAAGAAATTTTGGTTTTGAGATAATTGGATATATAGCTGAAAAAGTTGATATTATATTTCCTGTACTTCATGGGAGTTTTGGCGAAGATGGATGCATACAGGGGCTTCTAGAGATTCTAAACAAGCCTTATATTGGTCCTGGAGTTGCGGGTTCGGCTTTGGGAATGGATAAGGGTTTAAGTAAAATTGTTTTTGAACATGAAGGAATTCCACAGGCAAAATATATGGTTTTTAAGCAGGAAAAGATACCTGAAGCACTTTATATATTTGTTGGGAAAGCTGAAGAAAGGTTAGGGTATCCATGCTTCGTGAAGCCTTCTAATGGTGGTTCTTCAATAGGAGTAAGCAAGGTTTGCAGCAGAGAGGAATTTATTAAAGCCATAAATGAAGCATTGAAGTATGATAGCAAGATAATTGTTGAAGAGTTTATTGATTCAAGAGAAATGGAATGTTCTGTACTTGGAAACGAACATCCGATTGCTTCTGTTGTTGGAGAGATTGTACCTTCGAGGGATTTTTATGATTATAATTCCAAATATAATGATGGAACTTCGCAAATAATAATACCAGCGGAAATAGATCAAAAAACTTCAGACAGAATAAGAGATTATGCAATAAAAGCCTTTAAAGCTCTAGGATGTTCGGGGATGAGCAGGATTGACTTCTTTTTACATAAAAAGACAGGTGAAATATTCTTAAACGAAATTAATACAATACCGGGCTTTACAAATATAAGCATGTTTCCAAAGTTGTTTGAAGCTTCAGGAATTGGTTATACAGAACTGTTGGATACATTAATTAAACTAGCAGTTGAAAGACATTTTGACCAAGCAAGAAGCAAAAATTAGTTAAGAGTGTTCTTTATGCACGGCGAAAGATGAAAGGAGAGGCAGATGAATAACATTCCGGTAGGTGTCTTTGATTCTGGTATTGGAGGAATAACTGTTTTATCAAATATAATAAGAATCCTTCCGGGTCAGAAATTTATCTATTTTGGTGATACTAAGAACGCACCTTATGGCACTAAGGATTCGGAAACCATATTGAAATATTCTCTAGATGCTGCCGATTTTTTAATGCAAAAAGGCATAAAAGCGCTTGTAGTAGCGTGTAATACCGCAACAAGTGCTGCAATAAATCATTTGAGAGAAAATCTGAGTATCCCTGTTATTGGAATGGAGCCAGCTCTGAAGCTTGCTGTTGATAAAGGAAATGGTGGGGCTATTGCCGTAATGGCAACATCTTTGACTATCAGGGAAGAGAAATTCAACCATCTTATGGAGAATTTCTCTTCTAAAGCAGAGGTGATACCGGTTGCCTGTTCGGGGCTTGTAGAGATAATAGAGGCTGGGAAATGGAATGGAGCGATAGTACATGATTATCTTAAGGGAAAGTTTTCCGACAAAAATATTGAAAAAATAACCGATGTTGTGTTAGGCTGTACTCATTACATTTTTATTAAGAAAGCAGTAGAAGACTTTTTTAACACCAGGGTTAAAGTTCTTGATGGGAATGAAGGAACTGCAAGGCAGTTAAAAAGAATACTTGTTTCAGAGGGTTTATATCAAGAGAATTTGCTGTATGAAGGGTTTGAAGATTCATCTGTAGAGTTTTATTTTTCAGGAAAAGAGGACAAGCCTGTAAGCCTTTATAAGGATTGGCTGAGAAAAAACGTATAATAGTTTATTTAGTTAACAGTGTAAAGTTGACAATTGACAGTTAAACCCAAGAATTAAGAATAAAAAAATATAGAAGAAATCCTTTGTGGTTGCCCAAAAGGTTTAATGTAAAATTATAATCAGAATCCAGAATAAGAATAGGGGCGATTTGCCCATATGATATCTATTGTAAATAGAGAGGGTAATGAGGTGAGTTATGAAGGAAGATAAGGAAGTAATTATTTCTGTTATTGGAAACCAGACTGGTTCTACTGGAGAAGGAACTCCACTTGAACTTGTCACCGAAGGGAAATATTACAAAGAAGAAAGTGGGTATAAGGCTGTCTATAAAGAGACCAAGATAACCGGAATGGATGGAACGGTTACTACTGTTGCAATTTCACCACAAAAGGTTGTTCTTACAAGGGCTGGGTCTGTAAATTCACAGCTGATTTTTGAAAAAGGTCAAAGGCATGTTTCGCATTATGATACAATTCATGGTGCATTTACTATTGGCGTCTTTACCAATACTATGCGTATAAATGTAGATGAACATGGTGGGGAATTAAGAATTGACTACCATCTTGAGGTTGATAATGCTGATGCAGGAATGAATGATTTTCATATGATAATAAGAGAGGTTGGTAATGAATGAGCATTAGTTTAATAAAGAAAATGAAAGAACAGATAATTGAAATAATAAAAAGCTCATTATTGAAAGCTTATGAGAGTAACCTTTTGCCGCAAATAGAGCTGCCGGAGCAGATATTTATAGAAGTGCCAAAGGAAAAAGCAAATGGGGATTTTTCAACCAACATAGCTATGCAGCTTGCTAGGGCAGCAAAAATGCCTCCTCGTCAAATTGCTGATTATATTGTTTCTAATTCAGATGTTGATGGTACACATATTAAGGAGATTAAGACTGCTGGCGCGGGTTTTATAAATTTCTATCTTGATAGAGAATGGATTTACGAGGTTTTTCCAGTTATAGTTCAGGAAGGCGAAAACTATGGAAAATCAAATTATGCAAAAGGACAAAAGGTAATGGTTGAGTTTGTAAGCGCAAATCCAACGGGTCCATTGCATATGGGAAATGCCAGGGGAGGCGCTCTTGGTGATTGCATTGCTGCTGTTCTTGAGGCGGTTGGTTGTGATGTTACAAGAGAATTTTATGTAAATGATGCAGGGAATCAGATTGAACTATTAGGGCAATCCCTAGAAGCAAGATACATACAGCTTCTAAAAGGAGAAGATGCGGTAATTTTCCCCGAAAAGGGATATCAAGGCGAAGATATAATTGAACATATGAAAGCATTTATAGCAATAAATGGAGATAAATATATCGAAAGTCCTTCAGATGAAAGAAAAAAAGTTTTTGCAGAATATGCATTAAAGAAGAACCTGGATAGAATCAAAAACGGTCTTTCGAGTTATGGAGTTGAATTTGATGTATGGTTTTCAGAGAAGACTTTATACGATGGTGGACAAGTTAAAGAGACCATTGACTTAATAGCAAAGAACGGTCACACCTATGAAAAAGAAGGCGCGATTTGGTTTAAGGCGGGAGATTTTGGGCTTGACAAGGATGATGTTCTTGTAAGAGCAAATGGTATTCCAACATATTTTGCTGCTGATATTGCCTATCATAGAAACAAATTTCTAGTTCGGAAGTTTGATAGAGTTATAAATCTTTGGGGTGCAGACCACCATGGGCATGTTGCGAGAATGAAAGCAGGGATTTCTGCTTGTGGGATTAATTCTGAAAAGCTTGATGTTGTTTTATTTCAATTGGTTCGTTTGCTTAGGAATGGCGAAGTTGCAAGAATGTCAAAAAGAAAAGGTACAGTTATTTCTGTTGAGGATTTAATTGAAGAGGTTGGGCGCGATGTTGCCAGGTTCTTCTTTAATAATAAACAAGCAGAAACCCACTTGGATTTTGATTTGGATCTTGCTGTTTCACAATCCAATGAGAACCCGGTTTTTTATGTTCAATACGCTCATGCAAGAATTTGCAGTATCATCAGGATTCTCGAAGAAGAGGGAATAAAGGTACCAAAAGTATCAGAGATAAACACTGCTTTGTTATCAGCGACAGAGGAAGTTGAACTGGCTAGAAAGCTGGCAGATTTACCTGAAGAGATTATAATTGCTGCACGTGACTTGGAGCCGAGCAGATTAACAAGATATGTTGTTGAGCTGGCTTCGTTGTTCCATTCATTCTATAATGTTCACAGGATTAAAGGAGAAAAAGAGGATATACTTAAAGCAAGGCTTGTGCTTATAGATTGCGTCAGAATTGTGATTAGGAATGTGTTGGGGATGCTTAAGATATCCACCCCGGAAAAAATGTAGCTGGAGGAACCAAAATGAAAATCAGATGGTTTGGACATTCATGTTTCTATATAACTTCAAAAAGCGGAACAAGAATTCTTACAGACCCTTTTGCTGCAAGTGTTGGTTACAAGCTTCCTGATGTTGAAGCTGATATTATTACAGTCAGCCATAATCATTATGACCATAACAATGTAAAAATTGTTAAAGGTCAATATGAGATTTTTAATAAAAAAGATTTTTATGAGAATGAGGATATACAGATTAAAGGAATAAGCTCATTCCATGATGGTGTAAAAGGCATAAAAAGAGGTATGAACATTATATTTGTCATGAATATTGATGGTATTAAAGTTTGTCATCTTGGTGATCTTGGGCATGTAACTGATGAATCAATGGTTTCTGAAATTGGTCAGATTGATGTATTATTGATTCCGGTTGGTGGAATATTTACTTTGGATTCTAAGCAAGCCAAAAATGTTATAGAATTAATAAAACCCAAAGCGGTAATGCCAATGCATTATAAAACACCGGAATTAAGTTTTAAACTTGGAGGCATTGAAGATTTTACAAGTTTATTTGATTCAGCCAGAATAATAAAATTAGAAACATTGGAACTTGATATTGAGAGTTTACAGGATGAAGGTAATATTATTTTAATGAAGTATAAACAGGATAAATAATATTGTAATGCTTCAGAAGTAAGGATGTATTAATATTAAGCGCAAAATATCCGATATATTTATCGGATATTTTTATATACTTTTTTGGTCAAACATAAGATAATTTAAAGGAGCATGATTTATGAACAGGATTAAACCTGGTTTTATCAAATTCTTTTCGTTTGCTACTTTCGTAGCAGGGATAATTTCTTTACCGATGATTCTATCAGCAGCAGAAGAAACGCCTGAAAAGGTTTATACAGGTGTGAACAATGCACGGCAAATCATACAAAATATTGATTTTAATGACATTGCAAATCTACCTATAACATATTGGGCAAAGGATGCTATATATGAAGCTGCGGCCCTTGAAGCAATCAAGGGTTATGGGGATAAGAATTTTCGAGCTAGCCAGACACTAAGCAAGGAAGAAGCAATTGCTCTGATATATAGAATGATGGGAAAAGAAGCTGATGCTCAGAAGGCTGCAGAAGTTCTTGATGCAAAAAGAGCCAGCAATGCTAAAAAGAACGATGCTGTAAAAATGTGGGCTGACGGTTATCTTCAATTAGCGTTAAATGATGGTTTAATAAAACAAGCTGATTTCCAAACTGCAATGCAGAGATTTCAACCAAAGTCTGGAACAAAGAAAAAATTTGTCAGAGTTGACCCTGCTCAAAGGCAAGAGGTTGCTTTTTGGGCAGCAAAAGCAATGAAGCTTGATCCTGTTTATGGACAGCAGAATATTTTTAACAGCTTTAACGATTGGTCGAAGAGCGATCCGACAAAAATACCTTATATTGAAGCTATATTAAGAAACAATATTATGAATGGAAAAACTGGAGGATATTTCGACCCTCTTGGTTTTGTTCAAAGAGACCAAATGGCAAGAATCCTTAAAAATATGGAACCTCTTGTGCTTAAAATGAGAGGTTATGAGAAAAAAAGCGGTTATATTGAGGATATTTATACTGACAGCGAAGAAAAACAAGGAAGTGGAACGACTGATAAAAGGCTTGCAATCAGGGGAGAAGACGGAAAACTATATTATATTCTTACGCAAACATCTCTTGCTAAAACAAATCCAAAGGGTCAAGAATACAGTCCGGGGAATAAAACTACAGAGGAAAAAGAATTGGTTGTATACAAAAATGGCAAAATTTCCACGGGACAGGTTCTTCAGACTAATGACCAGATTGATTATGTAACAAATCCCAATAATGAAGTAAAGTTTGTAAACGTAAGGTCATCAGCAGCGGTTACAAAGTATATAAAAGGTATTGTTGATAGTACTGATAGTACAGGAAATACAATTTCAATTAAAAACGATAGCGGCATTGCTACATATAATGTAAGCGGAAAAGCAGTGATTATTGACGATGGAAAGGTCATTACACTTGGAGATATCAAGAAAAATAAGGCGGTTGCTGTTACGGTAGAAAATGATGTTGTGACAAAGATAGAGGTAGGCCTTCAGAACCCAGGACAGGCGGAAGGCGATATTTCGGGAATAGTTGAGGATAATAATCCAGAATTGAGATATATTTCCTTGTATGAAGAATTAGGCGCAAGGAGTCAAGATTTATTAAGGACATATAATTACAAGCCTGAAATTGTTGAAGTGATAAGAAATGGTAAAGCGGGAACTGTAAAGGATATTCAGCCTGGGGACTCAGTATTTCTGAAACGTGATGAAAACAATGAAATTATGCTTATAAGTGCTGCAGATAATTATGAAAATGCTTATGGAAGGATTGTTTCGAAACAAGCGTCTTCGATTGGAGTAGAATATGATGATGGAGCACAACAGCTTCTTAATCTGGATACAAATGTAATTATTATTTCTGATAGAAAAGTAATACCACTTTCTGATATTAATGAAGGCGATTATGTTAGAATGCTTTTGCAAAAAACACCGGAGATAACAAAAGTTAAAGAGATAACCCTTAAAACAGCAGCTCAAGATATTAACAATATATATAAAGGCGAAATTGCAGATGCGGATGTATTAACTCAAACAATAAGACTCAAACATCCTGAAAAATTTAGAAAAGGAAAGTTTGAAAGAATTTCTGAAGTTGGGTTCCTTGATTTGAAGGTAGATGAAAAGATTAAAATATTTTATGGTATGCAAGATGTAAGACATTAAGAGC
>Ga0074198_1001983_pt1 | contig 11866 bp, 8 predicted proteins | sample EPASupsiteSAE323_FD_64527 | JGI IMG/M metagenome (GOLD analysis project Ga0074198, IMG submission 64527) | Bioremediated contaminated groundwater from EPA Superfund site, New Mexico - Sample SAE3-23 | ecosystem: Environmental > Aquatic > Deep subsurface > Groundwater > Contaminated ...
CTGTTGGTTTCCAAATAGCTAATTATCAGAAGAGGTATTCATGAGTCTTTATAAATATACAGCAATAGCAAAAGAGTATAATAGTAAACCAAAATGGACTTCTTTAAGACATTTGTATTTTAAAGAAGTTTTGCTTTTATAAACGGAACAAATTGTCTAAAATGCGAAGTTAAATTATTTCATAATTATTTCCTTGATAGAAATAAGATTTATTGACTTGTTTTTGTGGAAAATTCAAAATCATTTAAGGAGTGAGCGAATAATGGCAATTCCGAAACGTCTTATATCAGCAATAAAATCAGGTAAAATTTGCGTATGGAGGCTCAAACCTCTGAGTTCCATATCAAACTTCAATTGGTTGAGTATTTCATCTTGTGTCATAGCTGGCTCATCTCCTTTAAAATATACTTCTTTCATGTTTTAAAGGAAACTGCGATACAAGGAACTAGAGACCTTGTGATTACCACCGCGCCAGTGGTTTTGTTCTATCCATAAAATAATAATGTTGTTAAACCAAATAAGAAATATAAAACACTGTCCATATTAGGATAGCGTTTTTTATGAAACGGCTTTATTATGCACGGTTCAAGCGGATATAATGTCGGAATTGATCGGTATTTATGCATTGAACAAAGGCAGGATAAGCCCGTTAAGTTGTCGAATTTAAAAAATTAGGTAACCAAAGGGGGGCGCCGCAGGGAAGGCCCCCTTTTGTCTTTGGAACACGTGTATATGGAGTGCAGTGAGACCGATGAGACCGGTAAATACGACTAGAGGGGCTGTTCATCCACCTTAGATATGTCATTGATTCCATAGAAGCCAAGCGGGATTTGATTTAGCAGACCTATGGACTGATGTGAATTAGACTTAAGGAGGCAATCTGGATGAAGGATGAGGACAAGACAAAAGCCCAACTCATAAATGAACTGGCTAAACTGCGGCAGGAAAATATTGAACTAATACTTGCTTCAAAAGATCAAAACAATAACTTCACAGTACCCGGCCAGTTGACAACCAGCGGCTGGTTCTCAACTGGCCGGGAGGAATTGTATGTTTCTTCAAACCAGATTGAGCAGCAGCCAGCAGTTAATGGCCCCATGGATTATCTATTTTCCGATCTTGTAGATATTCCATTTCTTCAACAATTGTTAAATTCATTTTATATGGCTACAAGAATACCCAGTGCAATCATTGATGAAGATAACATTATTCTGAGTGGGATAGGCTGGCAGGATATTTGCACCCAGTTTCACCGGGTTTGTCCTCAGACAGAGTGCAGGTGCAAGCAAAGCGACAGCTACATTGCGACCCATCTACACGATGGACCTTATGTTGGATATAAGTGTTTGAATGGCCTCATGGATTATGCCGCCCCTATCATTGTAGAAGGCCGACACCTCGCATCTATCTTTCTGGGACAGTTGCTGCATGAGTTGCCTGATGAGGATTTTTTTCGTCTCCAGGCGCAAGAGTATGGATTTGCAGAAGAAGCCTATATTGAGGCCCTTAACCGGGTTCCGATAATACCTACAAAGCAGATAGAATCCATTATGAGATTTTACTCAGAGCTAGGGCAATTTCTAGCAAATATGGGGCTGGAGCGAAAACGTCAACTGGAGTCAGCAGAGGAGAAGTTCTCCAAAGCATTTCATTGTAATCCTGCTCCAATAACAATCACGACATTAATAGAAGGACGTTATGTTGATGTAAATAATGCTTGGTTGGAACACACCGGTTATAAAAGAACTGAGGCTATAGGGAGTACCTGTACCGAATTGGGCATTTGGTTAAGTCAGGCAGAACGAGATCTAATGATAAAAAAGCTATCAAAACATGGAAGGATTCGAAAACATAATACAAAGTTTCGTATGAAATATGGAACGATTCGGGATTACCTCGTTTCAGGTGAGATAGTAGAAATTAATCATCAACCACACCTTCTTTGTGTGCATAGTGATATCACCGAGCTCAAGCGCGTTATGGAAGCTCTGCACCAATCAGAGGAGAAGTTCTCCAAAGCTTTTCATGGTAATCCGATCATGATGACATTGGCGTCTGTTGAAGAAGGAAGAATCATAGATGTCAATGAGGCATTTTGTTCTGCGACCGGCTATTCCCGCGAGGAGGTTATCAATCACACTAGCAAGGATATAAACTTCTTTATTGACGTTGAAGAGTGGAAGCAGCACAAGACAAGCGTTACAGATGAGGGACGGATTAATGGAACAGAAGTTGATTTCCAAACCAAAACAGGGGAAATACGCCATAGTATTTATTGGACTCAGTTATTAAATATAGATGGGGAGTTATGCCACATAACAGGTATGATTGACGTTACCGAGCAAAAACGAGTGGAGGCTAGTATAGCGCGCCTTGAACGCTTGAACCTCATCGGAGAGATGGCAGCCAGCATAGGACACGAAATCAGGAATCCCATGACTGCCGTTCGCGGTTTTATACAGTTGTTAAATGAACAGGAGTACTATACAAAAGACAAGGTATACTTCGAGCTTATGATTGAAGAATTAGATCGGGCCAACTCCATAATATCCGAATATTTAGGAATGGCCAAGGATAAACCAATTGATCTGCAGCCTCAATATCTTGATAAAATAGTTAATGATATTTATCCATTGTTAGAGGCCGATGCGAATCATAAAGGAATGAATATCAAGCTGGACTTAAGTAAACCACCAATGCCGATCATTGATAAGAATGAAATCAGACAATTGATTCTCAACATGGCCCGTAATGGTATGGAAGCGATGTCAGAAGGTGGTACATTAACGATTGGCACAACCGAGGTGTCTAGGGAAATTGTTTTATTTATCAAAGACGAGGGGCAAGGGCTTCCAAGTGAACTAATGGATAAACTAGGAACTCCGTTTTTAACTACCAAGGAAAATGGAACCGGATTGGGTCTGGCAGTATGCTACAGTATTGCAGTTCGACATAATGCCATACTTGATTATGAAACTGGAAGTGAAGGAACTACTTTTTATGTACGATTCCCTTTGCCGCTGGAACATATATTGCTTTTTGATTAGGCTTATTGTCTCCAACCTATCAAGTGTGCTAGTAAATAGGGTCTAGACAACATCCAGAAAGAGTAATTGATAACGAGTTATTCCCAGAGATGGAGATAAAGTAATGAATTCAGCAACATGAGCGTGACTAAAAGTGAATTAGGAAGAATTAGTATTGATTACCAAGATTAAGGATATTAATAGATAACAGTTTTCTGTTTGTACAATAGTAATCTAAGTTTGAAGAATGCATAAATATGCAGTATAAAAAATAGATTTGAAATTATTAAATAAAGCTGGCTTAACAAACTTTCCCATTTCGTCATTACTAAATAAAGCAATAAAAAAAGTAGTCTCATCTATCAGACTACTTTCTTATTATTCATTTAAGTGGAAGCATAAGTTTGCCATACCGTTTTGGAAGCATAAGCTTGCCGCAGCGGCAAACTTATGCTCAAAGTGTGACTTTACTCATATCTTTGCCGTTTAAAGAAGCATATCTTTGCCGTTTTAGAAATTTAGAATACCTAAAATACCTAAAATATGGCCTTTATCATTTAAAGGCTTTTTACTCTTGATACCATAATGTTGCCGAAAGTTCATTTGAGAAGCATAAGCTTGCCGAAAAAACATCTCAATAAAGGCCGATAAATCGGTGCTTATCACAAGTTGATTATACCATAATTACTTGCGGTTAACAAAAATATAGTTTGAGACTTTTATTATAATGAAATAGTTAATGGTATAATTAGGTAATACTGTTGGGTTTCAAATAGCTAATTATCAGAAGAGGTATTCATGAGTCTTTATAAATATACAGCAATAGCAAAAGAGCTTAATAGTAAACCAAAATGGACTTCTTTAAGACATTGTATTTTAAAGAAGTTTTGCTTTTATAAACGGAACAAATTGTCTATAACGCGAAGTTGGGATTATTAGATATCATACACCGTATTAATAATGAAATTACTCTTTTATAAAGAAGGGTAGTTAACAAAATTTCTTAAGTATTGCTCAATTATGTATGATAAGAAATGGCCCAGAACCAGTGCAAACTATATGTGTCGGCTCCCTTTCCACCACCCACGATTATCCTGAATTGTAAACAACCAGAAGGCTGGAGTAGTCAGGGTCAGAAGGGTTGAAAAATTATAGGTGGAGTATTCGGTTCTGTTTGTTATTGAAAGACTAAGTAACGGAATAAATTGTAAGGATCAGGGAAATATATAGTCAAAAATGCGTTTGGAGGCATTATTTTTGGAACAACAAACGACAGAGGTGGCTCAAGACAGAGTACAAGAAATTCATCACCACGCTCCACTAACTTCATCAGAATTAGCTAGTCTTTGGCGTTCAAACACTTATTACGATATGCTCAGTTGTTTTGCTAAACAATTCATAAATACCATGGATGATCCGGACCTTCGGCCTATTGCTGAGTATGCGTTATCTATTCTTAGGACACGAGTAAATCGAACCTCCGAGATTCTAAGGATGGAAGGACAACCAATGCCCAAAGGGTTTGGAGATGAAGATGTAGATTTAGGAGCTCCCAGGTTGTTCACAGATTTATATTATTATTACTATGGATTAAATATGTCACGAATAGGAATCCTGCTTGGCGGTATGAACCTTTCCCATTCAGTCCGCGAGGATATTCGGGACTTCTATACAGAAGCTATAATATCAACAATGAAGCTAATTAAACTGTATTCTGAAATAATGCTGGAAAAAGGAATATATATCCGGCCCCCAATCATTAATACTTTCAAGGAAGCAGATGTGGTTGAAAAACAGAACTTTTTACGTGGGTTTTTAGGTGAACGCCGGCCTCTGCTGGCGCAAGAAATAGATCACCTTTTCTTCGGAATTAGAACTAACGAGGTAGGAGGGGCATTATTAACCGGTTTTCAGCAGGTAGCCAAATCAGAACAGGTTCGGGCATACATGGCAAGGGGAGCTGAAATCGCCAGGAAACATGTGAATATATTCAGTTCGGCTTTACAAAAAGAAAACCTTCCGGTTCCAATGCACTCCGGGGAATTGGTTACGGACTCTACTATAACACCATTCTCTGATAAGTTAATGATGCAACATGTAGTAATATTAGGTGGTGTCGGCATGGGGAACTACGCAAATTCCATGGCATCAAGTCTAAGACATGACTTAAGTGTAAGCTATTCCCGGCTGATCGCCGAGGCTGCGAACTACGGGGAGGACGGGATTAACATTATGATCGAGAACGGCTGGTTCGAGGAACCCCTGCGCACAATAGACCGGCGGGAACTGGGAAACAAACTACATTAGAGTCTTAAAAGTAAACACCCTGTAGGTAACAAGGGGTCGTCAGAGTGTGTGTAAAATCCTCATTAAGATAATATTGCGGTTGGCAATGATAGAAGAATTGCCTTGTTATTTAAGCAGGTCACAAATTATTAGCCAGCCGCTACTTTAATAATTCAAATAGCATCCCATTCAACAGGGATGCCATTTCATGCTATTTGTCTAAACATTCTAAAGAGCTGTCGTTTCCTGATTATTGATTGGGAATGCTATGCTCCGCCTCCACCATCTAAGAACTATTAATGACCAATATTTCAGAAAACAGGGCTTTTAGAGCCCTTTATTTATTTTCTGTAATTGTAATCAAACAGTTTGACAGCAAAAACCCAACCGTGGAAGGCTTAATTATCTAGGTTTATTATTCGGATCAATAATTGGCCAGATTAGCGGTTACCGCCCAGCAAGGGGATCAGGGAATGGCACTATGGATCAACAAGTAGGTTCCTGAAATCCAGGAACCCTCTGCTATTTTCTGCTTTTGTTTTGGTGCTGTGATAAAAATAAGATTAGTGAGGGATTAAAGTATAGAGGTTAAATTGAAGGGGAAAATAACATTGACTTTTAATAATTGGGGGGCATTATGAGTAACCAATTAGTATCATGGTCTTTGTTTATCATTCCTTGGCTGACTCTGTTTTTTATGAAAAGAGAAGACATCAGACGCTATATGCCGGCTGCTTTATTTACTATAGTCACATCTACAATTATTTATGATCTTGGCATTAAGTTTGGGTGGTGGGTTATCCCTAGCGTACCTTATCCTTTCTATTTAATACAACCATTCCTGTATGGTTTATTTCCAGTTTCGTCAATGTGGGTTTTACAATTTACCTACGGACGTTTTGGAACTTATATGGTCACAAACCTAGTATTAGATACAGCACTTGCTTATTTTTTCTTAGGTTATTTTACGTCGGTTAACGGAATACTTTCTTTTGCTGGTATGAGCCGATTTCAGAATTTGTTACTAACTCTTGGACATGCGATAACACTTTACGTCTATCAAATGTGGCAGGAGGAAGTATTGGTTCCCGTTTTTAAAAATCTTTTATCAAAGAATCTACAGCCAGTAGCAACAAAACCTAATTTTAATGACAAAGACAAAAAATGATTATCATTATTGTCCATCAATGATATGATTCTTTCAAATATTCAAGAAGATACTATTGAAATTAATGGATTTTTAGAATCAGTATATACTGGGAAAAAAGCCCGTAAGCTTATTAATCTTTGAAGAATAGGATAGAACTAGAATAAATGCTAATAAACCGAAAACTCCCATAAAATTTCACCCCCTAAATAGAAATTTATGAGTACGCAGTATTCTACAAGAATGCGCCACACTGAAAATTATATCACACAGAACAACTTCTTATTTTGTGCAGTTACAATGAATAGTTTGAACTTCACAAAATCCATATTATAGTGCATTGTTCTATCAAATGGGGTAGAGAATAGGGGAGGCTCAATAAAATATTAAAACAGATAATATATTTGAGCTAAGAGCGGAGAATTAATTATGGACTGAGTTTAGGGTAGGTATTTGGGCTTTTGTTAAAATATGGTTTTAGTGAACATTTTGTAAACTAGATCGTTATAATTGGTTCGAGCGGTAAGGAATCCTGCTAGTTAACATAATGTTAATTGAATGAAATATCCTGATAGGGGGAGGTGTATTATAAAGCCCGCAAAAGCGGGCTTTATAATATTATTGGGAAATTTGTATAGTTAACACAATCCAATGGGTAAGACAATAAACCAGTCCTGAAATTCTATTATTAGATACAATTCCCACACTTACACGGTAAATACCTACAGCCTGGAGAACATATCATCTGGTCATTAAAGACATTACCATCCGCTATCAATCCTAGAGTTTGATTAACTGGTTCCACTGGAAGTGTCCTAAAGCAAATAGTGAAGTTTGTAAAGGGATCAATTAGATTAAAACGAATGCCATATATACCTGTATCAGGATCTAATCCTACACACTTAAAATACGCATGCGCAAGTTTCATAAATAATTAGGTAAAGAGATGTCAATGGGAACGGGTTATTGATACCCCGCTTCCCATTATCCATATTCAATTCTACACAGATTGCTGATTAGGCTAATAATATGAAGTCTGGATATATATCATGGTAATTATTTATAAACGGAACAAGTTGTCTATAATCCTAAGCTGAATTGAAACAGGTTAAAGGCATCAGAGGGACGGTTATTGATAAATGGAGGCTCTTGGAGAGGGGATAAATATGGTCTAGTAGTTTCTGCCCTGGGTTGAATATAGTGCTGATTTATATCTTTTCAAATCGAGTTGCTATGGAAAACTTATAAGCGATTAAATTTATAACAATGAAAATTGGGAATGAATAATAATGCTCCCTATGTTTTGGATTACAATAACCCATCCATACAAAAATAGGTTCAGCTATAAAAGATGTTATGGCTGAAAAAATTATTGCTTTAAAAGCCATTATTATAAAAGATAATAGAATGAAATCCCAAGGTTCAAATGCAGCGAAAATGAAACGATTTTATAATAATAGGACCATAAGCCAAGCAAGATACCGAAGACATCTAACCAAGAAGACATTATTATCACAATAAAACCCGCATAGAGCAGACGATCTGTGATGCTCTGGTTGAAGTGCGTGGTTTATGGCTGGAGATGGTGGCTACAAGTAGGTCTTTCAATCATTCCCTGGATTCTATGGCTCAAGTTCAATAAAAAGGATAGTAGGGAATACAGACTCTGGAAATATTAACACCATGTTCGATTTCCAATTCTGCGTAGCAACTCGCTACATTTCTCCGGGAATCCCCCCAACCATCACCTATTCTATAGTTCTATCTCGACAGTTCCGGAGTTATGCAGTGAGTGTTGCTTATTTATGGATGGAGTTGCCTATTTCGGCTACTCAATGGCGAATCTTATATCTGCCGAGTAGCCTGTTATTAACTAAATCATCATGCTTTTTTGATTAGGTTCTATAGTTTAAGTCCTGGTTAACTAATTTGCTCGTGAGCCATCGAACCACAATGGGTATAACTATATAAATAGGAAATGAATAGTAATAGCGCCAAGTAATTAGCTCATACAAGTTCAACCATACAAGAATCGGTTCGAGAACAAAGGATAAAACCGCTGCAAGAATTATATTGGCAATCACGAAGTCCTTCCAGTTTAAGTAGTACTGATACACAAGAATATAGAGAAACGGCAAAGCAACAAAGTCAATCGGAAACAAACGCGATGAAATGGGTAATAACCGGTCTGGATAGTCCCAGAGCATTAATGCTATACCGAGTGAATCAAAAAAGGTAGATATCATTGCCGTCAAGAATCCAAAAACAAGTATTTGGAGGAACCGTTTCCGGTCTATTACCTTCCATAAAATAATAATTGGTAGTATCGCTGCAGTAAGATTGAGCCACCATGTCCACTTATGTAGGTCATCGTACAGCCAATTAGCAAGCTGCGCCCGATGAGCCTGGAAATTGAGTTCTAATACTCTGCTAAACCCTGGATCTGTAAGAAGCTTGGGTGGTATATGGAGGTTCGGAAACATTTTCATCGTTTAATATCCTTTCAAATTTACGTTTAGTGGTTGTTGCCTTGTTGCCCATGTAACGGCTACCACGCCTAAGGCTAAATAAACCAAAGAGTCCCTTTTATCATCTCGACCTTCCCGGCAATCAACCATGATAATAAATTCCGCCATTGGCCCTTTGCGCCGGTTCTTTGATTGTCTTGTTTTACTCCAGGAATAGTCGATCAAGCATCCAGTCAGGAAGCCTCCTTCTATTCCTAAGACCCCCATATAAGAGAATCCCCTGAAAGAAGTCAGTAAATGGCTCCCAGGGTAATTAACACAGATGCTGTAATCTTCAGCTACATTTAATGACTAATCATGTTATTTATGACTCTATCAGATCAGCATTTGGTCAGGAGTAAATTGGGCGGTATTGGTCCTTTTTAGATGGCTCTTTTTCCACCACCACGGGGTCCATAGATAACATACGATTTGGTTTGTTTAGCAGAACCTAATGAACCTCAATGCTCAATGCTTTAAGAATCTAAATTAGTAACCACATGTGAAAACTAAGAAACTTTTAGCTAACCCCTATGGCGGAGTTTTCCCATAGAACACTTTCTACCATATTTACGTCTCCTGGAGCACACTCAATAATAAGAACGACCTCCGATATTCTACCAGGTTTATTATTAACGCTGGTTTCCTGTTTATTCTTATGGCGAATTACCCTGCTAAAGAAGCGATCCAAAATATAGCCCAGGGTTGCGCCAAAGGCTAACCCTATCAATCCCCAAATTATTGGTCCCCAGGTCCATAAATAGCCGAAAATAGTACCCAAAATCATGAACAACGTGCCACATGCGACCATTCCATCAAAGAGACTGAGCCCATCTGCTCGGTTTATAGTATCAAAGATTTTCATCTCTTTGACACGCAACTTTAGTGGAAAAGCATAGATACTCTCTCTAGCTATGCCCTTCTGCTCTAGTTCAGAAATAGCTAATTCTAGTTGTGCCGAATATTCAAAGCTTGCTGCCAAGTAAATCTTGAGCCACCTCATTCCTATTAATCTTGAAATTAGGCCCCTGGTAATTGTCCTTTAAGAACTTGGATTGCTCAATTTCGAATAGTCTGTTGTATTCTACAACGTGAACATAAGAATCATAAACTGCAAAACCGATAATGGATGGCAGAAAGAGAATCCATTGGGGATCAGTAATAGCAGTAGCCTGGCTGAAAGAACCTGCCGCTAAATATATGAAAGCTATAAAAATTTTTGATTTATACGTAATAACCACCCATAGAGCCAATATTGAAAAGCCTGTTAGAAGCCTGTGAACATATAAGTAACCTGACCCAGGCAGAAAAAAGGAAGCAATTGGGGAAATCCAGGGATTTCTCTTATCTAAGTAATTTATTTCGAAGGAGTCAATTTTAAGGGGGAGTATTGGGCTATTCTCTCGATCGGCTAAAATATTGAATTTGTTTAAATCAACCGTACCTCTGTAACTATCCCAAATAGAATAGGTAAACACCGTTATATATAGAAAGGCACACCGAGGGTCTAGAACTTGCCTAGATAGATCAAAATGCCCGGTGAAGGAATACATGATAGCCAGGTTCATCTTTCCTAACGTATTCAATATTACCTCAAGCACAATTAAAGAAAGCCCTTTCAAGTATTGGCCTAGAATCAGATGTCCAAAACCAGGCAAAGCAGCTGACCACCAGGCAGTCACCCAGGGATTTCTCAGGTGAAGAGAATTGGTGGTAAATGTAGATAAACATCCTTTTGGACGACGCAAATTTCTAATTGACTCAGTAGTCTCGCTCATTTGACACCCTTATTTATGATTTCTCAATAAGTTAAGTGCTATTCATCATAGAGTGGTTTATATTCAAAAGATTGAAGGCATGGCCGGTAATTAGGTTAGACTTGTTATGGAAGACCATTTAAAGGAGGACTGATACTTTGAGAAACCCCGTAAATATGAAAAAGAGAGCCACAACAACTTGTAAACGGCTGAGGATATCTTCTATGTCGATCATTTATATTGCCGCCCACGTTGGGTATTCATAAGCATATTCCATGGATCCCAATACCAGCGAATCACGTGCTACTAACAGAGTGAGACTTAAGGAGCTACTCTTTCAGCTTTGGTGATCTCAGTATGCTGTCACAGCGCTACATATGTTAATGCACACTTTAATTGAGTGCTTATACTTGAAATTCGGATAAGGCTAATAATGCGAAGCCTGGATATTAGTCATGAGATAATAGGAAACTGGTTTTATAATTATACGGTTACTTTTATTCTATGCACAATAGTAATCTAGGTTTGAAGAATGCATAAATATGCAGTATAAAAAATAGATTTGAAATTATTTATTTAATGCTGGCTTAACAAACTTTCCCATTTCGTCATTACTAAATAAGGCAATAAAAAAAGTAGTCTCATCTAGCAGACTACTTTTTTATTATTCATTTATAAGTGGAAGCATAAGCTTGCCGCAGCGGCAAACTTATGGGTAAAGTCACAGAGAGTGTGACTTAACTCATAACTTTGCCGTACAAGGAAGCATATCTTTGCCGTTTTAGAAATTTAGAATACCTAAAATATGGCCTTTATCATTTAAAGACTTTTTACTTTTGATACCATAATGTTGCCGAAAGTTCATTTGAGAAGCATAAGCTTGCCGAAAAAACATCTCAATAAAGGCCTATAAATCGGTGCTTATCACAAGTTGATTATACCATAATTACTTGCAATTAACAAAAACATAGTTTGAAACTTTTATTATAATGAAATAGTTAATGGTATAATTAGGTAATACTGTTGGTTTCCAAATAGCTAATTATCAGAAGAGGTATTCATGAGTCTTTATAAATATACAGCAATAGCAAAAGAGTATAATAGTAAACCAAAATGGACTTCTTTAAGACATTTGTATTTTAA
>Ga0074198_1001984_pt1 | contig 11862 bp, 13 predicted proteins | sample EPASupsiteSAE323_FD_64527 | JGI IMG/M metagenome (GOLD analysis project Ga0074198, IMG submission 64527) | Bioremediated contaminated groundwater from EPA Superfund site, New Mexico - Sample SAE3-23 | ecosystem: Environmental > Aquatic > Deep subsurface > Groundwater > Contaminated ...
CCTTGTCAGCACGCAGTTCAGGTGCTACATTATCCCATTTAGGGCCACCAACAGCACCTAACAGTATAGCATCCGCTTCTTTTGCTGCCTTAATAACACTTTCTGTCAAAGGAACACCATAGGCATCAATGGCAGCACCACCAGCTAGTTGTTTTTCAAAAGTTAAGCTCAGCTGACTTTTGGCCGCCACTTTCTTAAGTACCCGTACAGCAGCTCCTGTAATTTCTTCGCCTATGCCGTCGCCAGGGATTACTACAATTTTTTTATTACTCATTTATTTTCCCCTTTAACGTAATTCACTAGGCCACCAGCTTGGGCAATCTCACGAATAAACCCAGGCAGTGGTTGAATGGTAAAGGTTTGTCCTGTGGTCCTATTTTCAAGTTTGCCTTCTACTAAATCAACGCGCAAGATATGTCCGGCTTTGATCTGTTCTACTTCATCCCCAAGTTCAATCAGGGGAAGACCAATATTAATGGCATTACGATAAAAGATTCGTGCAAAGCTGCCTGCAATAACGCAGGTCACACCACTGGCCTTAATAGCGACAGGTGCATGTTCCCGAGAAGAACCACAGCCAAAATTGCGATCAGCTACCATAAGATCGCCTTCCTGAACATTTTTAGCAAAAGTTGTATCAATATCTTCCATACAATGTTGAGCCAATTCTTTAGGATCTGCCGTATTTAAATAGCGAGCAGGAATGATAACATCCGTGTCTACATTATCCCCATAGCGCCATACTTTTCCCTCTAATATCATCACTTCACCTCCCAAGGTGCACTGATGCGCCCTGTAATTGCACTGGCTGCTGCCACTGCTGGTCCTGTTAAGTACACTTCACTGTCCACATGGCCCATACGCCCACGGAAATTACGATTGGTAGTTGCTACCGCCCGTTCTCCAGCTGCTAAAATCCCCATATAACCGCCCAAACATGGACCGCAGGTAGGCGTACTTACAATGCCGCCAGCCTCAATAAAGATCTCAACATAGCCTTGCTTCATGGCTTCTAAATATACCCCTTGGCTACCCGGTATGATAATGAGGCGTACATCTTGATGTACGGTTTGGTTTTTTAAAATTCCAGCGGCCTGGGCTAAGTCTTCAATGCGCCCATTGGTACAGGAACCAATTACCACTTGGTCAATTTTAATTTCATCAATCTCTGTAATGCTACGCACATTCTCTGGCAAATGAGGCAAAGCCACCACAGGAGTTAGCGTATTTAAATCAATGGTAATAACTCGCGCGTAAACAGCATCCTCATCCGCCTTTACGACTTCATAGGACTTTGTTACGCGGCCAGTAACATATTCCATAGTAATTTCGTCCACAGGGAAAATACCATTTTTAGCCCCTGCTTCAATTGCCATATTGGCAATGGTCAAACGATCAGTCATGGATAAATTAGCCACTCCATCCCCAGTAAATTCCAAGGATTGATAGCGAGCTCCATCCACACCAATCATACCAATTAAAGTCAAAATAAGATCCTTACCACCGACCCATTCTGGCATTTTACCTGCAAGCTCTACTTTAATACTAGATGGTACTTTAAACCAAGTTTCCCCGGTTGCCATAGCAGCGCCCATATCCGTCGATCCTACGCCTGTAGCAAAGGCTCCTAATGCTCCATAGGTACAGGTATGAGAGTCAGCTCCAATGATAACTTCACCAGGTGCTACGAGCCCAACCTCTGGCAACAAGACATGTTCAATACCCATACGACCCACTTCAAAATAATGAGTAATATTGTGTTTTCTAGCAAATTGACGCATGATTTTACTTTGTTCCGCCGATTTTATATCCTTATTGGGTGTAAAATGGTCAGGTACAAGTACAATTTTATCTTTATCAAATACTGGCTTACCAATACGATCAAATTCTTTTATCGCAGGCGGGGTAGTAATATCATTCCCTAGGACTACGTCGACCTTACATTTGATTAATTGCCCTGGTTCTACTGTTTCTAGTCCAGCATGCCGCGCAAATATTTTTTCTGTCATTGTCATACCCATGTTATTTTCCTCCTGTCCCTTACTGCGCTTTAGGATCTCCACACACAGTTAATCTTTTATTCACAGCATTAATATAGGCTTTTGCACTGGCTTCAATGACATCGGTACTAAGTCCTCGTCCATTAAATACAGCGTCATTATATTCTATCCAAACAGTAGCTTCACCTAAGGCATCTTCGCCAGCAGTGACCGCTTTCAATTGGTAATCTTTAAGACCAATATCAAAACCCACTGCCTTTTCGATAGCTTTAAAGACAGCATCTACAGGGCCATCCCCGCAACTGGCTTGTTCAATGGTGCCATTGCTGGTTTCAAGGCGTACAGTAGCCGTGGCCACACTTTGGCTGCCACTAACAACCTGATGATAGGCTAAGCGGTAGTATTCTGGTTGTACGGATGGTTTATCAATGATAAGGGCTGCAATATCCCGATCAAATACCATTTTCTTACGATCGGCTAAATCCTTGAATTTAGCAAATAATACATTGATGGTTTCACTATCAAAATCATAGTCCATTTGTTTTAAACGATCTTCAAAAGCATGGCGCCCTGAGTGTTTGCCAAGAACCATGGCATTGCGGCTAATACCAATTACTTCGGGAGAAATGATTTCATAGGTCAAAGAATTGTTGAGCATTCCATGCTGATGTATACCGGATTCATGGGCAAAAGCATTATCGCCGACAATGGCTTTATTAATTTGTACATCCACACCAGTCAGCGTACTTACAAGAGTGGATGCTCGCTAGATCTGTTTGGTATCAATGTTGGTAATTGCTTTATAGTAATCTTTGCGAGTATAAAAAGCCATAATAAGTTCTTCCATGGCCGCATTACCAGCGCGTTCCCCTAAGCCATTAATAGTGCACTCTACCTGGGTCGCACCATTTTGCACTGCCGCTAAAGAATTGGCCACCGCTAATCCTAAATCATTGTGACAATGAACACTAATATCTACCTTATCAACGCCAGGTACATTGGTTTTAATATAGCGAATTAAGGCGCCATATTCGTCAGGTGTGGTATAGCCCACCGTATCGGGCACATTTATAACGGTAGCACCTGCTGCGATAGCCTTCCCATAAATCTGGCAGAGAAAATCCCAATCGGACCTAGAGGCATCTTCTGCTGAAAATTCAATGTCTTCTAGAAATTGCTTTGCATAACGCACGGATTCTTCGGCTAATGATAGCACCTTATCCCGAGACATTTTTAATTTATATTCCATATGAATATCGCTTGTAGCAATAAAGGTATGAATCCGCGGACGCTCAGCCTTTGCTAATGCCTGGACAGCAGCGTCAATATCTTTTTTATTCGCCCGGGCAAGGCCGCAAATAATAGGTCCTTTTACATGCTCGGCAATTTGACTCACAGATAGAAAATCCCCTTGAGAAATCACTGGAAACCCAGCTTCAATGGCATCTACCTTCAATTTGACTAGACTTTGGGCAATTTCTAACTTCTCATGCATATTTAGGCATACGCCCGGCGTTTGCTCACCATCACGCAATGTAGTATCAAAAATTTTAATTCTACGATCCATACCAATCACCTCTATTCATATTATTCGTCTTAAATTTACCCCCCAAAAGGGAGAGGACGCAGTTCAAGGTGCTCAAGCACCAAGAACTGCGTACTTATTCCTGTCTCTATAGAAACCTTATTTAGTTCATAAAAATTTATTTCTTCAACCAGCTCATCATGCCACGTAGTTTTTTACCTACTGTTTCAATTTGATGCTCGGATTCACGACGTCTAATTGCTAAGAATTCAGGACGATTAGCTTGGTTTTCAAGTATCCAATTTCTTGCAAATACACCTGTTTGAATTTCTGTTAATACTTTTTTCATTTCGACTTTTGTTGCATCCGTAACAATACGGTTGCCAATCATATAGTCACCGTATTCAGCTGTATCACTGATGGAATGACGCATAGTGGCCATGCCGCCTTCATACATCAAATCTACGATTAATTTTAGTTCATGTAAACATTCAAAGTAAGCAACTTCTGGTTGGTAACCAGCTTCTACTAAAGTTTCAAAGCCCGCTTTTACAAGAGCAGTAGCACCGCCGCACAGAACAGCTTGCTCACCAAACAAATCAGTTTCTGTTTCTTCTTGGAAAGTAGTAGTTAGTACACCAGCTCTAGTTCCGCCAACACCCCAAGCATAAGCTAACGCCAAATCATCAGCATGGCCGGAAGCATCTTGGTAAACAGCTTTCAAACAAGGAACCCCTTTGCCTTCAGCAAATACGCGACGTACTAAGTGACCAGGCCCTTTAGGAGCAACCATAAAGACGTCAGCATCAGCAGGAGGTAGGATTTGATTAAAATGAATATTGAAACCATGAGCAAAGGCTAAAGCCGCACCTGGTTTTAAGTTTGGAGCAATTTGTTCATTATAGATTTTTGCTTGTTTTTCATCTGGAAGAAGAATCATAACAATATCAGCAGCTGCTGCAGCGCCAGCTACTTCCATAACTGTTAGGCCATCATTTTGCGCTTTTTCCCAAGATTTGCTACCTTTATACAAACCAACGATTACTTTTACACCATTGTCATGCAAGTTTAGGGCATGAGCATGGCCTTGGCTGCCATAACCGATAATTGCCACTGTCTTGTTTTTAATTAATTCTACCTTAGCATCTGATTCATAATACATTTTACTCATATTCATTCTCTCCTCGTTATACACTTTTATTTTATTTTGAACTGCCCCTGTGCCTGTTGCAGTCACCATATTGCAAAAAACAATTAAGGCCTTGCTGACGAAAAGGGACGGTTTTCCCACTTTTAACTATAAACTTTATACTGTTATTTGGCAATTGTCAAATAACTCGCCACACTCACTTTTTTCCTTTTGGTAGATATTACTGCTCCCGCGTTGAAGGCCAATAACACCGGTGCGAATCATCTCTAATATTCCATACGGCGTTAAGGCCTGGATTAAGGTCTCGGTATTACTTTCACCACTCGTTACTTCTATAATCAAAGCCGATTCTGAAATATCTACCACTTTTCCGCCAAAGGACTCTGCTAATTGCAACACTTCTTGTTGTTTATCGCGGCCAGCCTTGACTTTTATCATGGCAGTATCTCTTACAACAGCAGCATTACCTGGTAAAAACTCTACGGCCCGCACTTCAATTAATTTTTCTAATTGTTTGGCAACTTGCACGACCATGGCCTCGCTGCCTTTCATGACAGCCGTAATACGGGAATATTCATGGACATGAGTAGCGCCTACTGCCAGACTTTCAATATTAAAACCACGTCTGGCAAACATTCCAGCCACCCGCACCAATACTCCTGGATGGTTAAGTACTAAAATTGATAAGGTATGCTCCACTGTCCTCACCTCCGTTACTGTTTACCAGTAGAAATCAGCTTCGTCATTTTCTTGTGTTTGTTCATGAGTACCGATGAGTTTTTGTGCTTGTTCTAAAGCATCTACTTTTATAACAATACGGGCTTTTTCTGTACCAACGACTGCAAATGCATAAAAATATTCCACATTGATACCTGCATCACTTAATTTTTGTATTTTTTCCAGTAGTCTGCCTGGATTATCATCTAATACCATGGTTAATACTGGTGTGATTTTTACGGCAATATTGGCTTCTTTAAGAATTTGTGCAACCTTCTCTGGATGATTTACAATAAAGCGTAAAATTCCAAAATCTGCAGTTTCGGCAACGGACATAGCCCTAATGTTAATATTATTTGCATTTAAGGTTGCTAATACTTCTGCTAAGGTACCCAGTCGGTTTTCAAGAAATACTGAAATTTGCTGAATAATCATTGATAATTCCCCTTTTCTTATATTTTCCGGTTATCAATAACCCGCTTAGCTTTACCTTCACTGCGTTCTAGGGTTTTGGCTGCCACCAAACGCACCCGGGCCGACACTTTCAGGACACTAGCCAGCTCATTCTGAATTTTTTTCTCTAATAATTCCAACCGTCGCACTTCATCCGAGAACATATTTTCTGAAATCTCCACCATGACCGTCAAGGTGTCAAGATGTCCCACCCGATCCACAATGAGCTGATAATGAGGAGATGTTTCGCCTAAATTAAGAAGTACACTTTCTACTTGGGATGGGAAAACATTAACGCCGCGAATAATGAGCATATCATCACTGCGTCCAAGGACTTTATTCATCCGTACTAAGGTCCGTCCACAGGGACAGGTACCACGAGTTAGCACGGTTAAATCCCGGGTGCGATAGCGAATCATAGGCATACCTTCTTTGGTAATGGTGGTCAAGACCAATTCGCCCTTTTCCCCTTCGCCTAGCACTTCACCCGTTTGAGGATTAATAATTTCAGGGTAAAAATGATCTTCGTTAATATGTAGTCCCTGCTGCACATGACATTCACAGGCAACTCCTGGACCGATGATTTCACTAAGACCGTAAATATCCGTAGTTTTAATATTAAGCTGGGCTTCAATTTCACTGCGCATGGAATCGGACCAAGGTTCTGCACCAAATATTCCAACCTTGAGACCCGTGCTCCGCGGGTCAATACCCATGTCCTTCATAGCTTCTGCCAGATGCAGTGCATAGGAAGGAGTACAGGCTAATGCCGTTGTGCCAAAATCCGTCATCAAGGAAATTTGCCGAGAAGTATTACCACTAGAAACAGGAATAACGGAAGCCCCTACCAGTTCTGCCCCATAGTGCAGGCCTAAGCCTCCTGTAAATAAACCATAGCCATAGGCTATTTGAATAAAAGATTTATTGTTAACGCCTGCTGATGTTAAGGACCTCGCCATAACCTCTGACCAGATACCAAGATCCCGTTTTGTATAACCAACCACGGTAGCTTTACCCGTCGTACCGCTAGAAGCATGGATACGAACAATTTCGCTAGGTGGTACAGCAAACAAACCATAGGGGTAATTATCCCGCATATCTTGCTTCTCTGTAAAGGGCAATTTACTAATATCTTCTAATGTGTTTATATCCTGGGGTAACAAACCTTGTTGCTGCATACGTTCCCGATAAAAAGGTACTTGACGATACATATACTCGACCACAGCAATTAGTCTTTTGGTTTGCAATTGTTGCATTTCAGTATGTTCCATTGTTTCAATTGTCTTATTCCAGTACATATAAGTCCCCCTACGTTAGCTATGTGGCCACACAATATGCAAGGTGCAACCCTTTACCAATATATTATACAATTCACGCCATGTTCCATTGTACACGAACAAAGCACTTCATTGCAACTACATCTCCTAACATTTTAGGTCATTATACCAGTCAAATAAGAGAAATTGCAAGGTAATTTTACTGTTTTACAACAATTCGTACTAATGAAAAAGAAGTCCTGAATATTCAGTGCTTCTTTTTCATTACATATTTTATTAATTTTTCTTTACTTTGTACCGAAAATCCGGTCTCCAGCATCGCCAAGACCAGGCACAATATAACCATGGTCATTTAAGCATTCATCAACGGAAGCCGTATAGATTTCTACATCGGGATGCTCTGTATTAACGAGACGTACCCCCTCAGGTGCTGCTACAAGACACATTAGTTTAATATGTTTTGCGCCTTTACTCTTTAGTAAGGAAATGGCAGCCACAGCAGATCCGCCTGTGGCAAGCATAGGATCAATGACTATAAAATCACGTTCCGCTACATCACTAGGTAATTTGCAATAGTATTCTACAGGTTGCAGGGTTTCTGGATCACGATATAAGCCAACATGTCCAACTTTAGCTGCAGGAATAATACGTATCACGCCATTGACCATCCCTAGCCCCGCACGTAAAATGGGCACTACTCCCAATTTTTTACCGGCTAACGTCTTACATTTACACTTCACCACTGGTGTTTCAATTTCAACTTCTACCAAAGGTAAATCCCGAGTAATCTCAAATGCCATCAACATTGAAATTTCCTCTAATAATTCACGAAATTCCTTCGTACCTGTTTTCACATCCCGCATTATGGATAGTTTATGCTGAATTAAAGGATGCTCAATTACTTTTACTTGCACGCTATGATCAACTGCCTTTCTTTATCTTGCTTACGCATATAAGGGGTGTTTTTTACATAAGTCGGCAATCAAGATAGCCGCTTCTTCTTGAGTCGCAATATCGATTGGGTTATTAAGCACCATTGCAATAATATCTCCCACAATTTCCATGTCTACTTCTTGCATGCCACGGGAAGAAAGAGCTGCTGTACCAATACGAATACCACTAGTAACAAAAGGACTAGCAGGATCAAAAGGAATGGCATTTTTATTAACTGTCACGCCTATTTTATCAAGCAGTTTTTCAGCATCTTTACCCGTAATATTTTGCGGACGCAAATCTACTAATATTAAATGGTTATCAGTACCACCAGATACCAAGGTGAAACCATGTTTCATTAATCGCTTGGCCAGTGCACTAGCATTTTTAACAATTTGTTCTTGGTAAGCACGGAATTCGTCCGTCAAAGCCTCTTTAAAGGACACAGCCTTCGCAGCAATAACGTGCATAAGAGGTCCACCCTGCATACCAGGGAATACACCTTTATCCACAATCGGAGCGAGTTCCGCGCGACACATAATTACGCCACCACGAGGTCCCCGTAAGGTTTTATGAGTAGTAGTTGTTACAATATCGGCATGTCCAATAGGGGTAGGATGTACACCTGCAGCGACTAGTCCAGCAATATGAGCCATATCCACCATGAATAATGCTCCAACTTCTCGAGCAATTTGTCCCATTCTTTCAAAATCAATGATGCGCGGATAAGCACTTGCACCAGCAACAATCATTTTAGGCTGATGCTTTCTGGCAAGTTCAGCTACTTCATCATAATTGATGCGGTGAGTGACCTCATCTACACCATAAGGTACGATATTAAAGCACTTACCTGAGACATTTACTGGGCTGCCATGGGTCAAATGTCCACCATGGGCCAAGTTCATACCTAAAATCGTATCCCCTGGCTTTAAGAAGGCAAAGTATACGGCCGTATTGGCTTGGGCACCAGAATGGGGCTGTACATTCGCATGCTCAGCACCAAAGATTGCTTTTACTCGATCAATGGCTAGCTGCTCCACGCCATCTACATGTTCACAGCCGCCATAATAGCGTTTTCCTGGATAGCCTTCTGCATATTTGTTGGTCAAAACAGAACCTTGAGCTTCCATGACCGCTTGACTAACGAAATTCTCAGAAGCAATCAGTTCTAATTTATTTTGTTGTCTGTGAAGTTCCAAATCAATTAGTTTAGAGATTTCTGGATCAAAACCTGCAAGTATTTTCATGTATTATTTTCCCCCATCTTTTTATTTGCGAGGCGGTACCTTTTAAGTCGCCTCTTTTAAAATTTATTGATAAACAGCTCGTGGTCCGCCAATGAGTTTAGGCCGAGTAAGAGCTGCTGTAACAAATGCTTGTCCAATCGTTTTTTGCGTTAAACGCAGGGGAACAGCAACGGCTTTAAGATGCATACCAATTAATGTACTGCCAATATCCAAACCCGCATGGGCCTTAATACTTTCGACCACTATTGGATTTTCAAAGTCACGCATAGCTTGCGCTCCAAGTGCCCCGCCCGCTTTCGCTACCGGTACTACCATGACTTGCTCTAAGCCATAATGCGCCCCAACCTGTTCTTCAATAACCAAAGCCCGATTTAAATGTTCACAGCACTGCACCGCAAGATATACTCCATACTGCGCACATCCTTGGCGTAAGCCATCCAAAATAACTTTAGCCACTTCCTCAGATCCTGCCGACCCGATTCTAGCTCCTATTACTTCGCTAGTACTACATCCAACCACTACAATCTGGCCAGGAGCAACCCTTGCCATTGTTATCAATTCTGTTATGTTTTGAATTGTTTGCTCTTTGATTATCTCCAGGTCACCATTCATTTCATTCACTCCTAGGCTTCCATTTGAGAAATTTTATCGATTCTACGGCCATGACGGCCACCAGCAAACTCTGACTTTAGCCAAGTCGCTACAATCATACAAGCAAGGCCCGGCCCAATGACTCTTTCCCCCATAGTTAAAACATTGGCATCATTGTGTTCCCTAGACATTTGAGCGGAAAATACATCGTGACATAAAGCTGCTCGAATGCCCTTGATTTTATTTGCAGCAATACTAACACCAATCCCGGTGCCACAAATAATAATTCCCCGTGTACACTCACCACTAACAACGGCTTGTCCAATTTTTTGCGAAACCTCAGGATAATCTATTGATTCCGCTGAATGGGTACCATAATCCCGAAATTCTACTTTTTCTTCTGTTAGCATTTTTTTGATTTCTTCTTTTAACTTAAATCCCCCATGGTCACTACCAATTGCTACAATCATCTGAAACCTCCAACCATTTTAGTGGTTATTCACTAGGCTTTTTTCGCTATTAAATCTTCTTTTTCCTGCCAAATTAAAGTTTTCAGCAAAAAACCGCCAAGTTTTTTACCATTTTATTAATTTTATTCCTATGTATTATATCAATATTTGCCATAAAATATGTAATCCTAAGAAAATAAGCACAATCCCACCCATAAGCTCAGCTCGTTTGCCAATATATTGTCCCACTTGCCGCCCTAAGGTCAAACCTGCTATAGCAATGCTAAAGATAATAGCTCCTAAAATGCAGCTCAAGAGCAGTAAATCTACATCCATCATCCCCATGCTAAAGCCAGCGGCTAAGGCATCAAGACTGACACTTACTGCTAAAAGCAACAGCGAAAAGCCTTGTAAGGGATGGGATTTCCCGGTCTCTTCTACCTCATTATGAAAATTTTCCCGAATCATATGTACACCTAAACCTACTAATACCAGAGCTCCTAAAATACTAGCCCAGTTCTGCATAACAATCATTGGATAACGAATTTGATCTGCACCCAGGTTTTCAATGATTGCGCCCAGACTATGCCCCATATGATAGCCGGTGAGGATTAGTACAATATGAAAAACAGCAAAGGTTAGCGCTGCGCGAAAAACAATTAGAAAGTTCATTGGCTTCATACCAATTGGAATGGTTACAGAAAATAAATCCATCCCTAAGGCTATGCTTAACACCAAAAACTCTACACTAGTCAATATCCCCACCCCCACAGCTATATATATGTATAGCCGGGGGTAGATATGTTAGCCTTTCACAATTCGATAACCGCTAGCTTTACGCAGGCGATTCATGACTGCCAATCCAAGACCTTGTTCCTCAATACCTTCTGCATAAATGATGTCAACAGGATTGTTGTCAAAACTGCGAAGGACGGTATATAAATTAGCCGCAATATCTTTCACCTGTTGCCTTGATCCATATATTGCGCCTGTCACCTCTGACGGCAGATGCTCAGCACTCTCTAAGGAAAGGATTGCCCCTACCTTTTTGCCTGCTACTAACGAAGTTTGTATTTCTTGCATCATATTATGCAGAATTTGGGGATAGGTTCCTTCTATTAAAATCATGGGCGCACTCGGAGCATAATGGGTATATTTCATCCCTGGGGATTTGGGAATTAATTCTCCCCCTTCTAAGGCGGGGTCCGTTTCTATTTCCCCTAAGGTATCTAGGAGCATTTCTAAGGTTATGCCCCCTGGCCTAAGTAAGGTAGGTACAGGAGTGGTGCAATCAACCACCGTTGATTCCACTCCAATGTCACAATGTCCCCCATCGATAATGGCATCAATACGGCCCGCAAGGTCATCTAAAACGTCCTTTGCACTTGTAGGGCTAGGACGCCCTGAAGTATTAGCACTAGGCGCAGCAATAGGCACTCCTGCTAAAGCAATAAGTTCCCGAGCTATGGTAGAGGCTGGCAAACGAATAGCTACTGTATCAAGGCCACCTGCAACAATAT
>Ga0074198_1001990_pt1 | contig 11815 bp, 12 predicted proteins | sample EPASupsiteSAE323_FD_64527 | JGI IMG/M metagenome (GOLD analysis project Ga0074198, IMG submission 64527) | Bioremediated contaminated groundwater from EPA Superfund site, New Mexico - Sample SAE3-23 | ecosystem: Environmental > Aquatic > Deep subsurface > Groundwater > Contaminated ...
TTTTCCACTTGACTCTCTTCCCCACGTGCGGTCATCCAGAGATATCCTGCATACACCATGAGTACTAAAAATAGTATACCTACAAGAGATAAAGCAGTATTAATCACCGTACCAGTAATAGACTGGATATTTTGAGAAGTATCTATTCCTGTTTTTCAAACTACTTTTCCCAGTTGATTTGGAGCTGTTTGCAAAGTTCCTGCAAAGACCTGATATGGAAAGAGTATAATCCCCAATACTGCAAATGCAAGTATATTTTTTGTGAGTTTTTTCATAATTTTTCTCATAAACTTTAAAATAATTTCTCAGCCGCATCTGCATTACATTCTGCATCAGGAACACTTAAAAATTTATATTGGGCGTTTGGTATTCCTTGTGCGAAAGTTTTACAATCCTCTTCATTCTCGAAATTCCTATTTGCTCCCGAACCAGAGGAATTCGCTTCTTTATGATATGTATAGCAACAGTTTACATTTGCTTCTATTGGTTGTGTTCCTGTCGCACCTGCTGTATTACCACTACCTAAACTCGTAAATACAAATCTTGTGAGTGCATAAGCTCCAAGTACTACAGTGATTCCTATCACCGCTGCAATTATGGTATCCATTGCTTTTCTTGTTTGATCTGTATTTCCTCTTGCAGTCATCCACATAAATCCTCCATAGAGCATAAGAGCAAAAAAAACAACAGAAATGAGTGATAACGCTGTACCAATTACATTTCCTATGAGTGTTTGTACGTCACTTGCTCCACCAACAGTTATTAAATCTGCTGCACCTGCAGTTTCCCCTAACCCATAACCTGCAAAGGCTGTGGTAAATAGCAAAGGACATGTGAGCAAGGCTAAGACCAAGGCAATTCTGGTATTTTTATTTCTTGTTTTCATATTTTTAAAAAGTAGCCATTAAATCTAATGCACAATTTTGTCTTTGAGCTAATCTTTCTGATTCTGATACATCAACATCAACGCTGATATCCGTATCATAACAATCAGTCAAAATTTCATTACAAATATTCATGTTCATATCCCCGACTCCTTTATCAAACCAAATCCAATACAAAGGATTTGCTCCTGAAACTCCGTCATCACCCTGCCTTGCTTCGCAAGTATTCTCATCAGTAAGATATGGAGTATATACCAATCCAAAAGGAGTGTCTCGTGTCGCATCGATACAACAACCCAATCTTCCAACGGGTGTAGTTGTACCACTTCCTTGTGTGGCAGGAGTTCCACTAAGTTGAGATCCTTGATTCAAAACTAATCGAGTTGTTACCAAATCTGTCACAGCATAAGAACTGAGAACTATCATAAGTCCAATAGTTGCTGCAATCACTGTATTTTTTGCAGTGGTAATAGCTTGTTCTTCTCCACGAGAAGTAAACCATTTTATACCACCATAAAACATAAGGACAAAAAAGATTGTTCCAACAAGTGCGAGTGCTGCTTGTATTCCAGAACCAACATATCCAAAAACATCACCTTGTCCTGAAGTTCCACTTTTCTCAGCTACAGTCCCGAGCATTGTCCCTGCATCACTAAATGACTTCTTTGCATACACAACTGTTGGAAGAAAAAGAAGAGAGATTATACTTATTGTCTTTGTTATATATTTCATGGAGATCTGTTAAAGAAAATTTGTGTAAATTATTTTTATTATTTAATACACTCTCCCAATTCATTTTGGGTAAGCAAATCTTTCGCTCTTGTGTACACTATATCTAGACCTTCTACTGAGTCTACACTATAGCAATCACCCATCAAAGAATCTAACTGATTTAATATACTATCAACATTTACTGCATTGTTATTTTCTCCAACACTTATTACACAATTACTCATTTGATCAAATTTAGGACATGTCCTATCTTGAGCAAGCCTCAAAGTTCCAAGCATCGGGTCTATACCACACCTACCTTGTAGACATACCATATCCCCCATACAATCTTCGTTTTGAATACATTCGACACCGCTACCAAGGAAATCTTCTTGAGTGATACAGGTATTATTCGGACCACAAACAAGTCCAGAAACACAATCATACGATGCAGTACATGCTCCACCAAGACTTTTTTGTCCTTGTGAGGTTGAAGCACCTCCACTCAAACTGTTAAACACAAATGTGGTGAGTGCATATGCTCCGAGAACAACTACTATTCCAATTACAGCCGCAATTATTGTATCCTGAGCTTTTTTTGTTTGTTCACTACTTCCTCGTGCTGTCATCCAAAGGAAACCACCGTAAAGCATGAAAAGAAAAAATATAATAGAAATAAGGGACAAAGCTGTTCCTACTACACTCCCAATAAAAGACTGAACATTCCCTTCACCTACTATTCCTTTTGTTACCCCTGCACTTCCTGCAGTTTTTTCCAAACCATAATAACCAGCCAATGTTGGAGTTGCTGTAAACAACAGAGAAAAGAGGAATATGAAAAATGTTATTCTTATTTTTTTCACAAAAATATGTTTATTCTCTATAATCATAACCCGTTGTTGCCTTATACAAACTTTGTATTGCAAAACGAGAAATAGAATAAGCACTAAGTATTACTGCAAGACCAATAACAGATGCTGTGAGTATTTTTTTTGCCTCAGAAACTTTTCCTTCATCTCCCCCAGCTGTCATCCATTTAAATCCTGCAAAAAGAACCAATACAACTGCAATTGTTCCAAGTATGGATAATGATATATTAATAAGTCTTGCAACGGTCAGACGAACATCACTTTGTCCAAGTCCTGTTGCTTGACCATATTCTAAACCAAGATCCGGTCCAGCATATGTCAATGCAGGGAGGGCAAGAAAACTGAGCATGAGAAGTGAAAGAATGATTTTTTTCATATGTATTTTATTTAGAAGGGAAAAGTTTTACCTTTCCTCTCTCAACAAACTAGGAAGGGGCCAAAAAGGCCCCTCTTAATTTTTTTCATTATTCAATTTGAGCGGCTTCAGTGTCAAAACTCGTTGCTGTTGCAAGTTGTTCGAGCACGAAACGTGAAATTGCATATGAACTCAATATAATTGCAAGACCAATTACACCGGCTACCATACGCTTTCTCGCAGTTGCTACTTTGTCTTCTGCTCCGCCTGCTGTCATCCATTCAAAACCAGCGAAAAGGATTATCACGAGAGCTACTACCCCAAGGAGGCTGAGAGCTACGTTGATGATACTTCCGATTGTTGAACGTACATCTCTATCTCCGAGACCTGTTGATCCTACTTCACTAAGACCAAAAGCTTCGTCGAAAGCGTCTGCGTTTTCATCGTTATTTGCAAATGCAAAACTTGGTACGAAAGAAGCACCCATTACGAGAGCAGCTGCCATGCCAAGGAACATCTTTTTAGTCATTGTTCTCACCCCCTTTCATCATAGGATATCTGTTACCATTTATATACTGAAGTATTTGTTTATACTCCAAGTACCTGGCCTAAAACCATATTTAGTATAACATACGCACCGAAAATGATAAAGAGTCCAATCGCTGCATAGAGCATTGCGCTTGTTCCTTTTTTAACTTTTTCGTCATTTCCTGCAGCTGTTAAAAACATAAAACCACCATAAACAAAAACTACCAGTGTTATAGATCCAAGAATTCCCATAAAGCGATTCACAATAAGCCCCATCAATTGTTGTATAGAATAATTTCCTTTGAGTGGGTTTGGAATTTGTACATATTGAGGCTCTGCTAGTTTTCCCGAACCATTCAACCCATTCATTGTTGAAGATGCTGAACCATAATTTGGATTATCTTCTACATGTCTACAAGTTATATCTATTGATTCACTTATTGTTTCTGGTATTTCCATACCACAGGTCGAACTTCTTTCTTCTGTTTTTCTTGGAATCCCTGTCCATTGTCCAATTCTGTCAGCAAAACGTTGAATTTCTCCAGTTGTACAATTACCATCGCCTTCAGCAGATGGTGTTATTGTTTTAATAATATCTGCCAAAAAAAAAGATACTTCATAAGGTAAAACACGAGTAACATATTTTTCGATACAGGGACTTATAACTTCGGTTATCGTAAAGTCACACTGACACCCCTCTGCATGAACAAAAGTTGGGATGAAGAAAAAAATGACAAATGAGAAGAGAAATAAATATTTTTTCATATTATTGTATAATCCTAAATTCTTCTTGTACCTGGAGGGCATCGAGAACAAAATCTATTAATATGTATGCGCCAAATGCAATGGCAAGCCCAATGACTCCTGCAGAGAGAATTCCATATCCTTTTTTTACTTTATCGCTATTTCCAAATGACGTAACAACCGTAAAACCGCCGTAAATAAACACCACAAAAGCAACACTACCAATAATACTAAAAATGTATTGACCAATATTTATAGCAAGTTGGAGTAATTCATTTACATTCCTACAATCTCCTCTTAAAGCACAATCTGGCAAAATTGCGCTTGTACCATAATCCCTTGGAGTTTCTGTATTTATAGCAGAGCCTTCTCTTGCAGTAATCCCTTCAGGTAAGGCTTGAGGTTCAGCCCCAAGCCATATTCTTTGGCAAAGTTCATCTGCCTCAAAATATTGACAATTCAAATAATCCATATTAGGATGACCTGCAATTGCACCCCGAAAATCTAGTAGTTTTGTACATTCTTCTTCTTCCATCAAATTGTTTCCTGAACATGTTTTTGTAGTTCTATTATTTTCCATATTTCCATCATCATCTATATTTGATCTCAAGGTACACCCACAAGACCCTGTTGCAAATGTCACTCCAGGAATTACAAAAAAAATGAAAAGAAAAAATATATAAGAGAAGATTTTACGTTTCGTCATACTATTTTGTCTGTTGAATTATACGGGCAGCGTAAGTTAAAAGTTTTGCATCTCTTTCTAAAGGCTTTTGACCGTCTGTATATGGCTTTAAATAATCCTCAACAAGATTTGCCATGGTCTCATTTGCTACTGTCACATCGCGACCATTATACCATGTTTTTGCAAATAATACTTGAGACATAAATGGTGCCATTGCCTCGTCATCTGCATAAGGTGTTACATGTGCGCGGAGTGGTGACGGAAGTTTTGTTGCCCCAGTATATGTTCGTATATTTCTCTCAGTCGTTATGAAACGAACAAAATCCCAGGCAAGATCTTTATACGCACTTTTCTCCACAACACTCTCAACCCAATAGCTCGCAACATTTGCTGGAGTGGAAGGATTCAATTGTGGTACAGGAAGGATTTCAATATTCAAAGATTTGGCACGAGACTGTATTGTTATATTCTCTCTTGCATATCCAAAGTAAAATACACTTTTTCCACGAACAAAAGAATCCAGAGATTTTTCAAGTGTATTATTCCAAGAATATACTTCTTTTTCTGAGCGAGCAAAATCTGTATAGAAACGAAGAGCTTCAATTGCAGGATGATTACTTGTAATTTTGTCTACTCCACGTGCAAAATCTACAGAAGAACCGTGTGCAACCCCAAGCCTATTTTGCATCATAAGAAGTGCAAGCATATCTGGTGCATTTGAAATATTACTTGAAGTTCCAAGCGCAACCCCAGATTGAATAACATTTCCATTTGCATCGATTCTTGTAGATTGCTTTACAGCATCCATAAACTCTATCCAAGTTGTTGGAGGCTGAGGAACACCAGAAAGATCTAATAAACTTCTATTATAATACAGAGCAAGAGTATCAAAAGAAATTGGAAGACCATATACCTTTCCGTTAATAATAGCATCGTCTGAAACAGTTGCTACGAAATTATTTTGTATTTCTCGTACTGTTGGCATTATTTCCGAATACTGTTCTACCACTGTCTCTTTTTGGTATGTTCCCTGTTCATACACTCTTGATACGACAACACTTGATGGCATAGGAGAGAGTCTCGTCTGATATTTCTTTACTTCTTCAGCAGGAATAGAAATAATATCTGGAGCAACATCATCAGCAAGTGCATTCACAAATAAATCTTCAAATTCCTCAAAACGAACTTGACGAATATTTATTGTGACATAAGGACGTACCTTTTTGTATTCTCCTGCCAATGTTTGAAGCTGTGTAACATCGTTATACACGGTCCAATAATCTAAAGTTACAGGACGTATTGCCTGTTGTTGTTCTGTTGAGAGCCCTTTACAGCCAAGTCCTGGGAAAACAAGAAGGACTATAAGGAAACAGAAAAACATTTTTTTTGTATGTTCAAACATAACAGAATAATTAATGTTAAGTGCTATTTTTTATCTAAAAGCTTCAAAGACAAAGTCTACTATAATATAACTTGCCAGTACTACCACAAGACCAAGCGTTGTCCACACCAACACCTTCTTTGCTTTTTCTTCTTTACTCGCATTCCCTGCCGCTGTCATAAACAACACACCACCATACATATACATTACAAATGCAATGGAACCCATAATTGAAAGGATACCTTTTACAGCACGACCAATAATCACAGGTATATTGGTTGAATCCATTTTATTTAACACAGAAACATTTGGAATAGATACCTTCAAGTCTTCTACATCTTTTACTTCTTTTCCTACAATTACCCCAGCATTTCTCATGCATTCGGTATATTTTATATTTGTGCACTGTATCAATGCATCAATATTATCACGGCTAATATTGTCATATTTCCCTGCTTCAGAAGACACACCACCACTTACACCCTGCTCAAAATAATTTATTATTACTGGAATTGATCCTGATCCTTCAATTGACTGAGACGAAGAAGAACTATCAATTTGACTCATAATTTTATCTACATGAGTTTGACAATCTGGAAAAGAATATTCCTGCTTCATCTGTTCACAGCCCTCAACGCTCATTGATACTGTTCCTTCTTCCAAAGACCCTTGACACCTGCGATCATTCGGTTTGAGTTTACACCACTCTTTTTTTGTTGAAATTGTACCACGTTCAATAAATACCATTACCCAATTGTCTGAGCCATCCGTATCAAAATGATATCCATAAGTACGATATGCTTCCCCTGAACCTTGTATTGGAATAGACGAATAAACTACCTCCTCAGCATTCGTTGGATGTTGATCTGGTGAACTCCAACTAATATCACCACCAATATAAAAAATTTCTATTTTCTTCACATCTTCATCCGTACTTATTACATCAGACAAAATTCCTTCTCGTGTTAATTCTTCAAAAGTAAAATTCCGTTTATTTTTATCTTGTTGTATACATAATTTCAGTATAGTTTTCAGATCATTGATACTATCTTCCTGTCCCACCCCATAAATAACCCACACTTTCCCGTCTTCAGGAGGACCACACAACGTGGCAGAAAAATTATCTGATATTACGTTTATATTTTTGTATTCAAGAGACTCCATTTGATCGTAAGCCGATGAAACACCAACAAAAAAAGTACTCATGAGTATTCCTAAAAGCATTCCAAGTGACAGAACTAAATTGTATTTTTTCATATTATCCAACAATATCCTCAAGAGCACCACGCATGTCTGGGTCCTTGAGGGCAAAATGAATTGCAGTTTTTAATAAGGCAAGTTTATTTCCTGTATCAAAATATTTTCCTTCGTACTCATATGCATAAAATGGTTTACTCTGTGCAAGAGAATTCGCTGCATCAGCAAGCCAAATTTCTCCGTCTCTTCCCTCTGCCTGATTTTCTAAATGTTTCCAAATATCTTTTGTAAAAACATAACGCATTCCACCAACAATGAGTCCATGGGGAGATACTTTTTCTAAACTTGGTTTTTCTATGAACTTCTCTACACGAAACATTCTTTTGTCTGATTTTATTGGATCTGCATACACATTTCCATACTTTGTCATGGCTTCTTTGTCCCCTATTCTCTGTACACCAATAACAGAAGAATTTTTCTTATTAAAAACTTTTACAAGTTGTTTTATGACTGGTGTTTTTGCATCAATAATACTGTCGCCATCGGAAAATGCAAAAGGCTCATCCCCTAAAAATTCTTTTGCCATGAGAAGAGCATGTCCATTTCCAAGAGGTTCAGATTGACGAGTATAAAAAAACCTTACTTTTTTTGTAAGTTTTACCAAATCTTCTACCAAACCAAATTTTCCTTTTTCCTTTAAAAAATTCTCGAAATCTGTATCCCGATCAAAATGATCTTCAATCGCTCTTTTTTGTGAACTCGTAACAAAAATAATTTCTGTTATTCCGCTCTCAGCCATTTCTTCCACAATATATTGAACAACTGGCTTATCGAGGACAGGCAACATTTCTTTTGGCATGGCCTTTGTTGCCGGTAAAAAACGGGTTCCCATTCCGGCCACAGTAATTACACCCTTTCTGACTTTCTGTTTTGGCATAAAAAAACATTAAATATGTATAGCTTCAGTATATCATTTTCCCTCTTTTTTGTCATCTTGCTTTTATTCCAATTCTTCCCAGGAAATAAGTTCATATGTTGGTTCAACTGGAAATCCGGGTGGAGGACTGTATTTTAAATTTCCATCATACACATGAAATGTATCCTCAAAACCAGAGATAACATTACCCCAACCATTTACATATTTCCATCCGCCACCATCATATGAAATTTGTGAACCAAAAAATGTTAGAGATGTCTTCATGTCTTCATAATAATAAGGTCGATATACTTTTCCATACTGTGCCAATGCTGCAGCATTAATTTCCATAGTTTCTGGTACTTCGTAAGGAACAAGAACATCTCCTTGTGTTATCAAACCAAGGACATCACCACTCCCTTTTTCTGTGTACAAAACATTCCCAGAAATAATTATATCTTCATATGGCTCTTGTACTGGAAAACGACCCACTGCTATTGTCACCCTTCCATCTAAAGTCCCATCAACCCATACGTTATCCTCAACAAACAAAGCACCGTTTGTTGGGATGTCATTTGTAGAAACATATTCTTCAGTACCAATATCATAACAATAAATATTTCCATCCCAATACCAACCACTCCATCCTCTATTTCTCCAACGTCCTTCACCATAATAACAATCTTTTGTCATGACTTTGTACAAATCAAAAGAATCACCATCAAACACAATATGCCAACCCTCTTCACCAGAAGAATTCAAATGGATTCCGTTTTCGTCAGCATCATCACGAAGATCAGCCAAATCTGCACTTATTGCATCAAAATCCACTTCTGGAACTGGAAATTTCCAAAAAGATTTTGGACCTCCACCTCCCCAAACACCATCATGTGTTTGGTTTTCATAGGTATATGTTTCTTTTGCACTTGTTACCCAAGAATCTGTTGTTCCATCAAAACGGATTCCTCCATTTGAATGAACTTGTCCATGGACTTCAGTGGTAAAACTAAAATTCATAGAAGCCTTTGAAAGAGTCGCGTAATCTGCAAGAGAAGGAAAACCGATACGAATTTGAATAGTTCTTTGAACACTTGGATTCCAAGCAGTCCACCCTGTTGAACGAACAGTCACAACTGTACTTCCTGGAAGTGGTTCGTCAATTTCAAGTGAATATTGTCCAATCACATTTCCGTCTTTATCTGTATAATCATGAACATAAGGACCAGGTGTCACACCCGTTCCATCAGTATAGTCTTCTGGTGCATGTGCTAAATGCCAGCGATAGTAATTTGCACCAGCTTCAGCAATATGGAGAGCTAAATCTCTATCATGTTTTCTTGTAGAAGCTCGATGTTCAAAAAGAGCATAACTTGAAATACCAGATACAATTATGACTGTAGCAATGGAACCAAAAACCATAATAAACATAAGAACACCCGTCCCTCTCCGGTCATTTTTCCAAAATAATTTTTGTTTTATTTTTGCGAACATACTTATTCTTCTTTCAGGCTCCGAATAGACACCTGACTTTCTACATGAAGTGGAACTGGCGTTTTATCCGGATCATGTTCAATTTCTAATTGAACTCGAACCAAACGTATTAATGTTGCATCTACAGGCTCGAGAAGAGGATCTTCTGTTCCTGTATAAGTACTATCATAATACAAAAATGTTGATGTTCCTTCTTCTGTGTTTACGACATCATGAGCTAGTTCTTTGACAATTTCATCTGCAATATTGTATTGGAGTGGATTTCCTGTTGGTTTAATAGTTCCCATTTTGAGTGTTGTTCCATCAAGCCAAAAACGAACTCTCTCACGAAGTAAATCAGTGTCTGTATTTGCATAGAATATGAATTCTGTGGGAGAGGCAGAAACAATAGTATAAGCACCCATACTCGAACTCTCAGCACGTCGAACCGTATCTACCACCTCCTGGAGTACTTTTCTTGCCTCATTTTGTCCCCCAAGCTGATTCCATACAATATCATTTGTTCGGAGACTGACAATGAGAACCCATGAAATTCCCATAGCTAATATGACGAATATAGACATTCCGATAATGACCTCAAAAAGTGTAAATCCTTTTTTTTCTAAATACATACTACTCCGAAATCAAATCAATAGTAAAAATCATATCTCCGGAAACAGAAATAGATTCACTTTTTTGCACATACCCCGCACGCGACACTTCTATAGTATAACTTCCTTCAACGAGTGAACCAAAATACGTTTGTCCTGGAGGTGTACAACTCGTAGTATAGGTAATATCCATATCTGAGATAACAGGAGTAACAGAAGTATCATCAGTATGCAAAAATACTTTATACCGCATATATTGATCACCATCATGAACTTCTGCAATATGATAATTATTTTCATCATAATACGTTCCACTCGTTCCATCTGGTCCTAAAAATTCCCAATCTGCTTGAGGTGAACTACTCGTAGAAATTTGGAAACGAATTGCATTCTCACCTGCTTCATCTGGTGCTAAAAATGGTTCCCAAACAAAATCTTCGAAATTGACTGCAGTTCCCAAATCAAAAGTTGATGATTCTAACCCTGCATCACTTGTATACACACCACCAACTTCTTTTAATTTTAAATCGCCATCAGGATTTCCGGCCTCCATTTGTCCATTATCCACGAAATATCTTGTCTCATCAGTATAGGTTTCCTGTCCATCTCCACCTGACCAATCTGTTTGTCTTATATGGCCCAGTCCTGTTAATTTTGTTTCATCAATTCCATTTCCAAAAATACGAACACTCGCAGAAGAAAGTGGAAGCTCTGTCACACTATCTACTACATTTACCAAAAGGGAGTGTGCGGTATTTGCACCAAGAATAAGTTGCACTTCTTGATTCACATTTGGATACAAATTTACAGGAAAAACAGGTATTGACCCAATGATATCGTAAATACTGTCACGAAATGCATACGCATCCCATTCCATATTATTAAATGTATAAAGCCCTGAGCCATTCGTGGTAAAACTTGTTTCCACTTCTAATATATCTGGATCTGTTCCAGAAAGTTTTGTTCCGAGTATTTGTAGTGGAACATTTACAAGAGGAACACAAAGTTCAGATAACGTTTGTATTTGAAGAGATGAAACTAAATCTATACTAAAACTAATTTCTGTCACATCTTGTGCCACAACTGATGCTGGTGCTTTTGTAGGATTTGGATTCTCCACTGTTGAGGCCATAGTTTGATCCGAAGTATATCCTGCCTTTGTGACAGAAATACTATATGTTCCTATACCTTCTGGTAAATCAATAATCCGAAGCATGCCATCATTATCTGTAGTATCTGTCATATCAATTTGTGGATCAGTTTCAGTAGATACAATGTGCACGGTTGCTCCAGAAACAGGTGATGCTCCAGCATCAAAAACTTCAACAAAAAGTGCACCATGGGTTGGATCCCCTTCTAAATATCTTGGAGAAATATGTGTAGTCATGGTGAGTGGAATATTCTGACCACAGGTACTACAAACAACCTCAATTTCCACAAATTTATAATCTGCAGGAGAAGTAT
>Ga0074198_1001997_pt1 | contig 11799 bp, 12 predicted proteins | sample EPASupsiteSAE323_FD_64527 | JGI IMG/M metagenome (GOLD analysis project Ga0074198, IMG submission 64527) | Bioremediated contaminated groundwater from EPA Superfund site, New Mexico - Sample SAE3-23 | ecosystem: Environmental > Aquatic > Deep subsurface > Groundwater > Contaminated ...
AATCCCCTTAATCCGGTTAATGGGGCGAGGGGTGAAAGGTCGGTAATTTGATTATGATTTAAGATTAAAACATTCAACCCGGTTAATGAAGTGAGTGGTGTGAGGTCAGCTATTTGGTTATTATCTAATTCCAAATTTGTCAATGCAGTTAGTGTAGTAAGTGGCGAAAGGTAGGAGATTTGGTTTCCACTTAATCTTAAATTGATTAACCGAGTTAATGGTGCAAGGGGCGAAAGGTCAGATATATGATTATTTTTTAAATACAATTCTGCTAACCGAGTTAATGTGGCGAGGGGCGAAAGGTCATAGATAAGGTTGTAACTTAATCCTAATTCCATTAAGCCAGTTAATGTGGAGAGGGGCGAAAGGTCAGATATATGATTAACATAGAAATATAAATTTTTTAACCCAGTTAATACCGCCAGCGGCGATACGTCTGAGATCCAGTTATTTTGCAAACTTAGATAAACCAGATGAGGAAATTTCGGAAAAAGGGAGAGATCAGTGATCCTGTTTTGATTTAATCTAAGAACCGTCAAATCGGTTAAATTTGAAAGCATCAAGATGTTTGAAATTTTACAATCATTTAGTGCCAACCCTGTAATTGTTCCCTTTTCATCCATGCAAAAGGCAATTTCACTTTGTCTTATTTCGGATTCCTCGACTTGCAAGATCGGTTTCCCGATTTCTTTTTCGAGTTGCAAAATAGCATTTGGCTTTGGTTGTGCCATAATTGCTCCTCCTGGAAGTATAGTAGCACAAATTAAAAATAAATGAAAGAGATAGTTTTGGGTTTTGAGTTTTGGGTTTTGGGTTGAAGCGGGCTTCGCCCTGGAAAAGTGTGGGTGTGAGTGTGAGTAGGGGCGACCTGCGGTCGCCCTTTTGGCGCGGAGCGCCTTTTAAATCCGTGCGAAGCACGCACATTCCATTAATACTTAATAATTTTCAATTAATAATTAATAATTTGCTCTCCTTTGTGTCTGTGATCTGTTGAGAAAAGGGGACACTCAAAAATTCCTATTTTTTTTAACCTTTCTTATTTATATCATATAGAAAGTTTTCGTTCAATGGTATCAAAAACCTGGTTTGCGGGTTTTGTTTTACCCTGGTCGATTTGTTTTTTTCCAACCAGGACACGTTTGATCATTGAAATCGATCTTTTCAATTCGTAGTAGGAATCGAGGTCCTGTAAAACAAATTTGGGTTCCCCTTTATGGGTAATAATTACAGGGGTATGGGAATTTGAAATGGTTTCAAGAATACCAGTCGTATTATTTTTTAAATAAGTCAACGGTAAATAGGATTCTTCAGCATGCATGTGTTCTCCTTTTCATCTAATACTATGCCTTAATTCTTGCAAAAAGTCAACATTGTATATTTTTTTGCTTGTCCCATTTTATTAATACTTAATAATTCTCAATTAATAATTTGCTCTCTTTTGTGTCTGTTGTCTGTGATCTGTGTCTGTAGGGACCAGGTATGCCTGGTCCGGGTGGCGCGAAGCGCCTTTTATACCAGGGATGCATTTGAGCTGTATTCTAAAATGCGAATTGCTGGTTCGATTGGCAGTATGTTGACAAAAGGCATACACTATACTACAATAAAAAGATGATACAGTTTTATTGGAATGCTACAAAGAATCTATGGCTGAAAGAAACCAGGGGAATTTTTTTTGAAGACATTCTTAAGGACCTGGAAAATGGAGGCTTGCTGGATATTGTCGATCATCCTAATCCATCCAAATATCCAGGACAAAAAATATTTATCGTTAATCATGACGGATATTGCGTGCTGATACCGTTTATCCCAAAAGATGACGGGTATTATTTAAAAACATTGTTCCAAAGCCGAAAGGCAACACAAAAATACCTGAGAGGTCAATAATGGACAAATTATCGGAAAAAGAAAAAAATAAACTAAAACTGGACACAGAGGAACGAGAAATCCTTGAGGCATTTGAATCAGGAAAACTCATCCAAATACCGGTTTCCCAGGAAGAAAAAAATAGAATCATGCTGGCCACACGAAATACTTTGAAGAAGATTAATCGGATCAATATTCGCATTCCATCATCCGATCTTCAACGGATAAAGAAGAGAGCGGAAGACGCGGGAATGCCATACCAGACATTAATCGGAGCGATTCTTCATCAATATGCAGAAGGGAAGCTCAATGCTTCAATTTAGATAGGGCTTTCGTGTTTCGTGTTAGTAAACTTCGTCGTGGCTTCCGATATCGATCAAGGCAATCTTATTGTCTTCAATAAAAGAGGTCAGCCATTAAATCTTCAAGAGTTCCGGTTTTCACATTTCCGTTCTTTCGGTTTCTCCTGGCTTCAAGATGCCGCTTGTAAATTTTATCCCGCTTCTCCTCTCGAAGTTCTTTGGAAAAGATTTCGATCAGGTATTCTTTTTCTTCAGTTGCAAAATTTTCAAAGCGTTCCACCATTTGATTTATTGGATTCGTTGCGTTCATAAACTTAAAATAAAACAAAATACTCACAATGTCAACAGGGGAAGAATACCAAAAATTTTTTTGGTGCCTGCTCATTTGCCGCCAGGGGTGCAACCCCCGCTTCGCGGGTTTTTAAATCCGTGCGAAGCACGCAAATTCCATTAATACTTAATAATTTTCAATTAATAATTAATAATTTGCTCTCTTTTGTGTCTGTTGTCTGTGATCTGTGTCTGATGCCGCGGTGCGGCAGGAAAAGTGCAAAGAGCAAAGAAGTGAACTGTTGCCGACTACTATTTCGCATCAACCTCTTTGAGCATTTCACGGATGGAGTTTTTCATTTCTTCATTGATCGCTTTGGGAAGCGCCCTTTCAAGATAATCCCGCGCTTTCTCCTTGTAATTTAACTTCAAATACACTCTCCCAATATTCACAAGATAAGACGCATCTTCCTCCTGCAAAAACATTAACCCCTGCTCATACGCCTGGACAGCATCAGCTAAATTATCCTTTTTTTCCAGGATAACACCTTTTAAATTATAAAGCGGAGCGAATTTGGCATTCTTCTCCATACCTTTTTCAACATACCGGAGAGCGAGGTCGTAGCGGGTTTGACGGATTTCGAGCATGGCAAGGTTTACGTAAGCGTTTTCCGGTGTTTTATACAGGGGAGAATTGGCGGCAGCAAGTAAATTTTCTTTAGCGAGATCGAACTTCCACAATTCGAGATACGCGACACCAAGATAATTATATGAATCAAAATTAATAGGATTCAGTTTAATGACTTTACGGAAATAATCGGCTGATTTGGCGAAATCCCGTTTATTCAGGTAGATAATTCCAAGCCCATAAAACGCATCGATGATAACCGGTTGTTTCTTCAATGCCTGGAGTAAATTGATTTCTGCATTATTATAATCACCGGAGCTTAAATACAACAGTCCCTGGTTTAAAAAATACTCTGCACTATTTGCTTTGATAGCAGGATGAAGCATGGTTACGGAAGAAAGTACAAATATCCCTATCAACACAATACATATCGATGTTTTCTTTTTCATTATTTCTCCTTTTTCTTACCTAAAACTTTAAATACTTTAACAGCTTGAGATAAACCCTGTAGTTTTCGTTCACCGAGAGGTGCGCACTCGAAGCGATTTTCAGTAAGATTAAATGTGGCTTCGGAGATAACGATCTCATTGGTTTCAGCGACGGAGGATTCAAGGCGGGAGGCGATATTGACATTGTTCCCGATAACAGTGTAATCGAGGCGTTTGGGAGACCCGAAATCTCCGGCAACAAGTTTCCCGGAATTGATTCCAATCCGGATTTTCAAGCGGTCTTCTTCGGGAAGCGAGGAGTTGATTTCTTCCAGGCGAGTTATCATGTCGAGCGCAGCGGAAATAGCAAGCTCAGCATGATTGCTCATTTCAAAGGGAACTCCGAAAACAGCCATGATACAATCCCCGATATATTTATCCAATGTACCGTTATACTCGAAAATAATTTCGGTCATCTCCGTAAAGAAATGATTCAAAAACACACCGATTTCCATAGGATTCATGTGCTCTACCTTCGTGGTAAACGCGACAATATCCATAAATAAAACCGTGGCATCGGTTTCTTTGTAAGTTTTCATTTCAATAGTAGTGCTTTCCTGGGATTCCATGATACGGGAAACCACAGAAGGAGAGTGATAACGTTCCAATCGTGCCCTGATTTTCTTTTCCCTGTCGAGTTTATTCAGGTTATTAATTCCTTCGATGGATAAACCGGCAAAATTAGCTATAATAGATAAAGCAGTGAGATCTCTCTCTTTAAACATTTTATCGAAATCGGTGGTATCGACATATATTAAACCGTAAATGGTATTCTTGGTCCAGATGGGAACAGAAATAGCGGATTTAATTCCATACATAATAATACTCTGTGCACCATCAAATCGTTCGTCGCTCCCTGTGTTGGTAGAAAGTATCCCGACCTTTTCACGGATGGCTTTCATGGCAACGGTTTTGGAAATATTGACTTTTCCTTCGCTTTCGCCTTTACCTTTGGGAGACTGGGTGTATTTTAATTCGAGATTTCCCTGGTGTTCATCATAGAAAAAGATTACGAGGCGTTTGGGATGAAGGTATTCAAAGATTAAATTCCCGATTTTCTCAAAACTGTCTTCGAGTGTAGTGGATGCGATGAGTTCTTTACCGAGTGCGGTTAACGAAGTCAAAAACTTGAGCATCCCGGCTTCCATTTTCTCTTCCTCTTTCATGATTAATTTATCCGAAAGGGGAATTACCATGGAAATTTTCTGGTCATCCACATCTGTAAAGCTTTCTTTCTGAGTAACCAGTATAAATTTTAGAATGGTACGACCGATGGTAATCATGTCGTTGAGTTCGAGGACTTTTTCGGTAATTTTGCTTCCATTGACATAAGTACCGTTTGTACTGCCCAGATCGACGACTTTAAAACCGTCTTTGATCTTAACAAATTTGCAGTGGTTGCGGGAGACGGAACTGTCACTGAGCTGAAGATCATTACCGGAAAGTTTTCCGACGGTTACATTCTCTTTATTGAGATAGAAAGTTTTTAATTCTTCGTTCAGGGTATATTCTAGTTTAAATTCCATTCTTTCTTTAAACTCCTTTTCATGAGGGTTTTCAAAGCGACCCGCGGTGTTTTATTCTCGAACAGGATGTCGTAGACTTCGTTGCAGATTGGCATTTCAATTTCGAGGATCGAGGAGAGTTTTTTGATGGCTTTGGTAGTTTCAACGCCTTCTACGACCATGGCGCTGGATTTTTCGATATGTTCCAGTGTTTCACCTTTGGCAATACGTTCGCCGAGCTGGAAATTCCTGGAAAGAGGGCCGAAACAAGTAAGCATGAGATCGCCGATTCCTGCGAGCCCCCAGAAGGTTTCCTGTCTGGCACCCATACGTAATCCGAAGCGGAGGATTTCCATGCTGGCGCGAGTGACCAGGGAAGCGGTGGTATTGTATCCGAAACCACAGCCTTTGACAATACCGGAAGCAATAGCCATTATGTTTTTTATGGAGCCTGCCACTTCGATTCCTCTTAAATCTTCTGTGGTATACACGCGTAGAATATCGGAAGAAAAATCTTCCTGGATCAATGCGGATAAGGTTTTGTTCTTTGAGCCAGCCACAACGACTGTAGGATGATTGGCAGCCAGTTCACGTGCGAATGAGGGGCCGGAAATTGTCACCCAGCGGTCCAGGATGTCTTCTCCGAAAATTTCGACAGCAATCTGCGAAATGGTTTTTAACGAAGTGGATTCGAATCCTTTGGAGAGGTTGGCAAGTGGTTTGTTGGAATGGAGGATGATATCTTTTAAGGATTCGAATGTATGTCGGATGAATTTGGAAGGAACGGCAAAGATAAGGATGTCGGCGTTTTTGGCTTCGGTTTCGAGGTCGCTGGTGGGGATTAAGGAAGGAGAGAGCGGAATGCCGGGTAAGAAGACAGGGTTTTCATGTTTGGTGTGAATAGCTTCGATGATTTCGGGTTCTCTGAGCCAGATTTTAATGGTCTGGTGTTCGGTGCGAATCGTGGCCAGGTAGTTTGCAACAGCAGTTCCCCAGGAACCGCCTCCGATGATTAGTAGATTATTATGCTTTTTCATTGGTAGTTTTTGTCCATGTTAAGTGATATTCGGTGCCGGAAGCAAGGCGTTTGAAATTTGAGTAATGCTTCAAAATAAGTACAAGACAAACGATTAATATCCCGTTGGAAATATTCATAGGCTGGAGCCAGATAGAAAAAAGCCACACGGTTAATATCCCGATAACGGAACTAAGCGATACATACCGGGTAAAATAAAACACAGGAAGAAACCCCAACGCAAAACAAAACGCAAGGGGGTAATAAAACGCAAGAATAAAACCTATAAAGCAGGCGATTCCTTTTCCTCCTTTGAATTTAAGGAAAACTGGGAACAGGTGCCCTGAAATAGCAGCCGCACCACCCAGGAAAACGAGGAATGGAGAATCGAAATAAATTTTCCCGATTATAACCGGGATGATTCCTTTGAGTATATCCAGAGCCAGTGTAGAGAATCCAGCCGCTTTTCCCGAAATTCTCAGGACATTTGTTGCGCCGATATTCCCACTTCCTTCATGGCGGATGTCTTTTTTCTGGGTTAAAAAACAGAGAATAAACCCGACAGGTATAGACCCCAATAAATACGCTCCTATAATATAACCGAGTTCAAATAGAAGCAAGTGGGATCTCCTTTAATATGGTATAAACCGGTCCATCGGGTTTCAAATCGCTTTTGAAAAGTTGAAAACCGTGGACATGCATGTTCACGATCTGTTGATCGCTGAGTTCGTCGATTAACGCAAAAAGTGATTTGAAATTATACTCGCGTTTATTTCGTCCGACTGTGATATGGGGAGTAAAGTCCCTTTCTTCCCGGGGGATTCCCAAACGCGAGAGTGTGGATTCGATGGTTTCGTAAATTTTTATCAGTGGGTCCGACGGAGCGATGCCGATCCAGAAAATGTTGAGACTATCTTTCTTCCCAAATTTCCCGCATCCTTTGAATGTCACATCGAATTCACCGGGTTTTAATGCGGAAAATGCTTCGGAAAGGGATTGTTGAATTTTGGAGTATTGGGAATCGGGTACTTCTCCAATAAATTTCAATGTAATATGAACAGTCCCTGGTTTTACCCACTTTATGGGAGTATTGACCTTTTTGAACGGCTTTAAAAATTTTTCGATCTGTTCAATGGCATTCGAATCGAGTTTAATCCCTATAAATAATCTCATGGAAAAATTATAAAACAATTACAACGATTTGTAAAGGATATGCTCTTATCAAGTAAATATTTTAAAAGGTTTGGTATCGTCTTTTGTTTTTTTATTTTTACCATTATCAAGTTCTACTTCGAAGGCGAAATCGGGTTCCGGTAAAGAGTTGGGAGGGGGATTATCTTTAATGCCGAGGGAGTGGCCAACAAATTCATCCAGTCGATGAGAGAGGTTAGACAGTTTTTTAAGGAGATGTTCAAGAAGGTGGGCGTCGTGTTTTTCGACCTCTTCATGTGCAATTGCGACCAGTTCCTGGGCTTCCTTGCGTGTGCGTGGTTCAAGCTGGACATTACGAAGATATTGCTCTATAGCATAAACATGATTCAAAATTTCTTTTTTAACTTTAAGGATTTCCTGGGAGTTGGCGGTTTTGGATTCACGGGGTTTCGTCGAGGTTTTGGGTGCAGCCGGGGTTTGCTCAATATCTTCTTGGAAATAACTTCCGTTTTCCAATCCGTACCGGTTGAGTTGTTCTTCCATTTCCTGGAGTTCCAGCTTCACAATCTCCATTTCCTTAGGGTTTTCTTTCTGGAGTATTGATTTAGCCTTTTTGATCAATTCATTACACTGAGAAAGCGTTTTTCCATCCAGTTGAGGATTATCCAGGACTTTTTGTATGGCATAGATATGGTTCACGATTTTGTTTTTGTTTTCGATCAGATGTTTTTTGTGAGCATCAGCATCTTTAAATCGTTCCGCATTCTTTTTAATCTTACTGATTTCCTTTTCATTCAGTAACCCGGAATGAGTAACCAGTACTTCTTTTTTGCTTTTCGTTGAGAGATCGATGGCGCTGACTTTTAGAATACCGTTGATATTGATACTGAAACTCACTTCAACGCGAGGTACGCCTTTGGAAGCCGGTTTTATCCCTGTGAGTGTAAATTTCCCCAGAAGTTTGTTATCTTCAGCGATTTCCCTTTCTCCCTGGTAGATTTGGATTTCAACTTCTGCCTGGTTATCTTCCACGGTGGAGAAGACCAGGCTCCGGTTCGTGGGGATGGTTGTATTGGCTTCGATTACACGTGTAAACGTACCCCCGTAAGTTTTGACCCCCAGGGAGAGAGGTGTTACGTCAAGCAAAAGGATATCTTTGCTTTCTCCCCGGACAATTGAACCCTGGAGAGCTGCTCCCATAGCAACGATTTCATCCGGGTTAATTTTTTTATTCGGTTCTTTTTTAAAGAATTCTTTTACTTTTTTTTGTACCAGGGGGATACGCGTTGACCCGCCTACAAGGAGAACTTCATCGATCTGGTTTATGGTAAGTCCTGCATTTTTCAACGCCCGTTCGCAGATTTCGATTGTATGAATGATTTTGCTTTCGATTAATTTTTCGAATTCCGAACGGTGGATAAACCGCGAATAATGGATCGAACCTTCATCCGTGTCGGCGATAAACGGGAGATTTACCTCCGCTTCATCCACGCCTGAGAGTTCTTTCTTTACATTTTCCGCTGCATCCCGGATACGTTGAAGAGCCAGTTTATCATGTGTGAGATCGACCTGGTTTTCTTCGCGGATATCCTCTAAAATCCTGTCTGAAAGCAGGATATCGAGATCATTTCCTCCCAGGTTGATATCGCCCGCAGTGGAAAGAACTTTGATGACTTCGTTCTGGATTTCAAGAATGGAGATATCTATTGTACCTCCTCCGAAATCATAAACCACTATGTTTGTTTTTCGTGTTAAATCCAGCGAATAAGCCAGAGATGCTGCCGTCGGTTCATTGATAATGCGAAGCACATTCAAGCCGGCGATTTCGCCTGCGTCCTTGGTTGCCTGGCGTTGACTATCGTTAAAATAAGCCGGTACAGTGATAATTGCACCTTCTATTTCATCTCCCAGGTACGATTCAGCCGCATCTTTGAGTTTTTCAAGGATCATGGCCGAAATTTCTTCAACGGAAAACAATACATCGTTTATTTGTATTTTTACTGTATCGTCCGGGCCTTCCACCACAGGATAATGAAACTGGTGGAGATACGGTTTCACTTCCGAGAAACGTTTCCCGACAAGTCGTTTGATTGAATACACTGTATTTGTATTGGTAAGCAATTGGCTTTTAGCCGGGTTTCCTACCATCCGTTCTTTCCCGTGGATGAATGCAACCATAGAAGGAAGTAAGCGTTCCCCTTCCTGGGTTAAAATTACAGTCGGATGTCCGCCTTCTACAAACGCGGCAGCCGAGTTAGTTGTTCCTAAGTCTATTCCTATTACCTTTCCCATAGTCTTAATATTTAACACACTCTAAAAAAAATGTCAACTTTTTCTTTTGGAAATATTGCGATTTTAGGAAAGATTTCACCGTGTTTGAAAAAAGGCCAGGCGTACCTGGCCTTTCTATAGCATAGATATTTAGAGTTTAAAAGAAGATTACCGGATACTTTCGATCATAGCGATCCAGTTCGAGGTATTTTCCAGGAATCCTGCATCATCATCGAGAACCCGTTCGGGAATCGAAGTGTCGGTAGTAAGGTAGAGGACCAGTTTCCCTGTTTCGGAGAGGCGGTGGAGCTGGTCTTTGAATTGAATAGTGAATGACCGGGTCATACCTCTTGCTGTATCGAAGAAAATATAGATCGATGCATCGCACATGTTCGCAAGTGTGAGAAGAAAGTATGCTTTCTCTTGTTGTGTCAGCATATAAAATTTATTCTTCAGTGTATAATCGAAGTTGAGCTGTTCGAGGAGAAGCTTTGCATCCTGGACAGGATAATGGTTTAAACGGGCAATCAGATAAAAAAACTCGGCGACTTTCATATTACCTGGAAGTCCGGAAGGCTCTCCGAGATAAAGAAAAGGTTCTGTGTTTTTTTCTTTTGAAATATCAACGTTATCCACGATTACTTTAACATCTAATTTTTTGGAAAGGGTTTGTTTTTCATTGGGAGTAGGTGCTTCCTTTTTAACAGGATGCTTGTCGGTTATCCCGGAAAACAGGTTATAGAGACGGCACAGGAATGCATCGCTTTCGACATTGAAGATGCGGTACTGGCCTTTAAACAATTTCAGCGGGGGATTTTGATGTATTTTCCCGTGTATAATGGGGACACGGAGAATCATTTTTTTAAATCGTGAATAGGTGATAAAGGTAATACCGATAATATAGAGTAAAGTCATTATAAGACCGAAAAAAAATGAACCGGGGAGGCGGTTCTTTGCTAGAAAAACATTGTCATCACCTTTGATAAGAGGTTCCACTTTGGAATAGTTTGAGAAGAACACCTTTATCATATATTCGTGGACGAATTTCTTTTTTTGGTCCTGGACATAATCATAAAAATCGAGAAGGTTTCCATATCCTCTGCTGCTTAATTCGCTTGCGGTTGAGATATAGTTAGTGGTAGGAAAGAGGGCGGAGAGTAATTCCAGCCTGGAAAGATTTTCTTTCATCTGGGTTGACATTTCCTTTTCCAGCGCATTGAGCTTTTTAAATTCGTTGTATTGGTATTGGAGAACCATGTCTTTAAGTGGTTCTTTTATTTTCTCTCCGTACTTATATAAAAGATTTCTTTCAAGAACTTTTTTTTCAAATCCCATAAAGATACTGATTTTTTCCATTTCGAGTTTATAAAGAGGTTTTATCAGGTTTGATTTATTTTCGATATAGGTATTGATGGCACCCGGTAAGATAAACACAAGGACAAACCAGATGCTTAAAAGAATTGGGATACCTACTAAAATTGATTTGGTAGTACCGATGCAAGCTCCGAGAAGATAAAAAAAACCAATAACCAGGAGGATGGATAGCGTGAAGGAGAGAATCGTTATTTCTGATGGAAGAGGGACCTGGTTTACTATTATCAGGAGGAAGGCACAGAATAAATTCACCAGGATAAGAATAACCAAAACGAGTAATCTTGAGATCAGTATCGAGAAAAAGAGGGGAAAATGCCTGGAAATACCGGATAAGGTTCTAAGGTATTCTTTATGGTGGAAGGTTTCAAATCCAAAGAACATGGCGAGCAAACTTCCGAAGAAGAACATAATCCCGGAAAAATCTGTGAATCCGCTATTATTTAACCGGAAGATACTTTTCCCAATCAATGGGTTGTAAATGTTCAATCGTTCTCCCGAGTCGATATAAGCGGCTAAATCCGGTATCATTCCAGAATTGTAAAATAAAACAGATGCAGGTGTAGGAACGAATAGCATACGTACGCCATATCCTGCATATACCCTATAATTGATAAATTGGGTAACTTTAAATGATTCTACTTTCTGGAATTCGGTTTTCTGGATTAATGAACTCTTGAAATCATTTATCCCAACCTGTACAAAGGCCAGGCATAAAATTAAAATAAGTCCCACAGCAACACAATTTCTGACACTGAAAAAATGTTTGAGCTCAAATACTATATAGGAGGAAAATGTATTCATTCCGCCCTCCGTTTTTTTGATAAGAATTACAACTGGTTATTATAACATATTTCCGAAGAATATTGACCAAATATTTGTAATTCGGCTGCAGATTGGTTGAGCCGCCACAGTTAATCGACCGGGGGACTCA
>Ga0074198_1001998_pt1 | contig 11799 bp, 13 predicted proteins | sample EPASupsiteSAE323_FD_64527 | JGI IMG/M metagenome (GOLD analysis project Ga0074198, IMG submission 64527) | Bioremediated contaminated groundwater from EPA Superfund site, New Mexico - Sample SAE3-23 | ecosystem: Environmental > Aquatic > Deep subsurface > Groundwater > Contaminated ...
CTTTAAGACCTTCTATTTTACCTTTCTTCTCTTTTATTGTATACATATCCAGCAATGCTTGGGACGGATGTTCATTCATCCCGTCTCCTGCATTAATCACCGAAATATTCAGGTTCTTTGCCAGTAATTCAGCAGCACCAGACATTGGATGCCTCATAATAATTACATCTGTACCCATAGCTTGTATGTTCTTCCCAGTATCAATTAACGTTTCACCTTTCGCAACACTGCTGGCTGAAGCATTTATACTCGCAAAGTTCGCACCCATGTATTTTGAAGCTAACTCAAATGAAAGCCTTGTCCTTGTGCTATTTTCATAAAATAAGGCTACAATTGATTTGCCAGATAAGTGCGGTGTCTTCTTATTATTTGTGGTGATGATGTATTTCATTGTTTGAGCAGTGCTAATAATGTGCTCAATTTCGTCCTTTGTCATATCTTTTATTCCTAGTATGTCTTTTTTGGCTAAACTCAACTATATCACTCCTTAAAAAAAAAGTAAGGTTAAACCCTTACTACATTAATATTTTCTTTTGCATTTCATTTATTGTTACAACTTCTATTCCATCTACCTCTTCAAGATTAACATTTATAATTTCAGTCTTTGAAGTCGGAACATTTTTACCTGTGTAATCTGCTCGTATAGGAAGTTCTCTATGTCCTCTGTCAATTAATATCGCAAGTTGAATCATCTTTGGTCTGCCAAGGTCAATTATCGCATTCATTGCTGCTCTAACAGTTCTGCCAGTGTAAAGTACATCATCAACCAATATTATCTTCTTCTTGTCTAGTGGAAAATTTATATTTGTACCGTTAACTACTGGGTGTTCATCGAGTAGGCTCAAATCATCTCGATAAAATGTTATGTCCAAAATACCAACTTGAGGAGTAACTCCTTCAAATTCTTTGATTTTTTTTGCAATTCTAATTGCAAGGGGTACACCTCTTCTTTGAATTCCAATTAATGCAATGTCTTCAATCCCCTGGTTTCTTTCAATAATTTCATGCGCAATTCTGTTAATTGCCCTGTGTATAGCTGTCTTATCCATTATTACTGCTTTATCTTTATTCAAATTAATCTCCTTTCGCGTACAAATAGGCATAAAAAAAACTTCTACTTTGGCAGGAAGTTATAAAATAAACATAGAAATGTTATTATTAACAACCTTACCAGCCTCACGGGACTAATTTAAAGGTTTCTTTTAAGAAATTCTACCATATGATTTTTGCTTTGTCCATAAGATATTATTAATTTTTTAGAAATTGACTTTGACTTAATTTATCTATAATATTGAATTTAGATAATTTGCTTGAAAGGAGTTTGTGACATCATGCTCTATTTATTACTAATTGTACCTGCTGTACTACTTTCTTTATACGCTGAATTCAAGATACGCAGTACTTATAAAAAGTATTCATCAGTGAAAAATAGTTTTGGATTAACTGGTGCAGATGTTGCTAAAACTGTTCTAACCAAGCAAGGCATCTTTGATATTAATATTGAAATGGTTGATGGATATTTAACAGATCATTATGATCCTTCTTCTAAAACCATAAGATTGTCTCCGAATGTTTATACCGGAATGTCTCTATCTTCTATTGGTGTTGCAGCTCACGAAACCGGGCACGCAATTCAACATAATTCCGCATATTTACCTCTTAACATAAGATCAAGCATGGTTTATATTGCCAACTTTGGTTCGTGGACGGCTCTTCCGATAATTTTTCTAGGATTGGTCTCTGGTGTGTCAGGGCTGACTCTATTTGGTATATGTGTATTTTTTGTTGTTTTTGGATTTCAAGTTATAACACTTCCTGTAGAATTTAATGCAAGCAAGAGAGCTCTCAATATACTTGGGAATGGGTTCCTAACATCTGATGAAATCCGTGAAACCAAGAAGGTTCTTGATGCAGCCGCTCTTACTTATGTTGCTGCTGCAACTACATCAATCGCTGAACTTATTAGATATGTAATAACCCTTCTTTCAGGAAAAGATGAATAATTTGTTAGTTGCTATCCTTCCTTCTTAGTTTTTCAAGAATCTCTGTGAATTCAGCCGGCATCTTGGTCTCAAATTCCATATACTCACCTGTGGTCGGATGATCAAATCCCAATATCGCTGCATGAAGCAGCTGCCCTTTTATATCCATTTTTTGCTTTTTGGAACCATAGATATCATCACCAACAAGAGGATAACCAATATATGCCATATGAACACGAATTTGATGGGTTCGTCCTGTTTCAAGTTTTACTTTTATAAATGAATACCCATTAAATCGTTCTATAACCTCAAAATGTGTTACCGCATTCTTTCCTCCCTTTGTGACAACTGACATTTTCTTTCTATCAGTTTTATGTCTTCCCACTGCTGCATCTATTTTCCCGGAAATATTTTTAATTTCTCCATATACAAGCGCATAATATATTCTGTTCATGGTGTGATTCTTAAGCTGTTCAGAGAGCTTTATATGCGCTTTGTCATTTTTGGCAACAACCAACACTCCTGATGTATCTTTATCGATTCTATGCACAATACCAGGTCTTATAACACCATTTATTCCTGACAAGTTTGAGCAATTGAACAAAAGTGCATTTACCAAAGTTCCAGAATCATTGCCGCAGGCTGGATGTACCACCATCCCTTTGGGCTTATTTATAACTGCCAAATCGTTATCTTCATATATGATCTCAATCGGGATATCTTGAGCTTCAACCTTTAACTTTTCTAATTCAGGAATAGTAACTTCTATACAATTTAATTCTTTTACTTTATACGATGCTCTTTCACTTTTTCCATTAACCTTTATAAAGCTATCACTTATTAGCTTTTGTATTGCAGCTCTTGATTTTTCTGTTAAACGTTTATTTATAAAGACATCAAGTCTTAATCCTTCTTCATTTTTTTCAACTAAATACTCAATCTGTTGAACCATTTTGTTCCTCCATTTTTATTCCGTTTTTTTCTTGCTTTATAAATAAAAAAGCAAGCAGCAATCCTCCAATTACTACAAAAGAATCTGCTAGATTGAATACAGGCCAAATTTTAAAGTCTAAGAAATCAATAACATAACCTAATCTAACCCTATCTATGTAATTACCTATTGCTCCACTAATAATTAAAGTCAAAGGTATTGAGTACGACGGAATCTTTGCCTTGTTTTTCACAAAAAACATTATGAGAAACATTAGAATTAATGGAGTTATGATTAAGAATATTATTTTTGAGTTTTGCATTATTCCAAAAGCTGCGCCATTATTTTGAACATAGTTCAACTCGAAGATTCCTTGTATGACGGATATGGAATGTCCCTGTAAATATGTAATAGCTAAATATTTTGTGTACTGATCAAGTCCGACTATTAGTAATGCCATTATTACATTAATCAAAATTCACATTCCTTTCATATTTTTGTCCAAGACTATTATATTTCTTTTATTAGCGTCTGAAAAGCATAAAATGAAGGCATTGAATCTGCCTCCATGTATCATCTTAAATTTATAATTAAAATGCAAAAAATTTATAAGCAAAATTTTTTGACCTTATTATACTACCTCTAAGTCAAAACGTTCGTGAATAGCTTCTTTGGAAGGGTCCCCAGAACGGCTTGACGTTGCTATCAAAATTTTGTGAGGAAATTATTTTACATTTATTATCAAGCATAGACTATATATAATCCTATTTATACGAGTAAAATTTATAGGAAGTCACTTGTATTCTTGAAGCCATACTTTTAGCGGAACCAATTCTTATATCGAAACCAGAATAGTCCTGAGACAGCGCTCTTCTTTTTATTTTGATTATGTTATTATCCCAATCTACTTTAACGCTTTCTTCGTCAATACCCTTAACCGAAATCATTTGTTGCTTTTTAAAACAAATGACCCTTATATCTTGAGCATCCTTATTATGATTTTTAATGTCAACAACAATATATTCAAATCCTTTATTATGTGAAGTCTTATTATAATAAAACCATATTTCATTGTCTTTCTCTAGACATTCCCCCCAGAACTCGTTGATGTACTTATCATCATCTTGTGAATAAAAACCTCCAAGATACATTCTGTTCTTGATTTCTGTTGTATATGTATCTATCTCATCTTTGATTGTTGCTAATATATATAAGTCAAATCTAATTTCATTCCTTATATATGTATTATTTTTGGTGTTTGAAATTTTTATTGAAATCTTATTATTCGCTCTTGGTTGAAGCTTTTTTATTATCTTAAACGTTTTTTTATTACCATTAATTATATCGCTAAGTTTTCCATGAAAAACGCCTGTACCATCAATTTCCACATTTATTATATCATCAGCTAATTCCACATTATTTCCATTTATATTATCAACTGTAATACCATAAAGTCTTATCGGGTTGTCCCCAACATTGTTAATAGTTATCTTCCCGGTATTAATATTGACATCCTTTTTTATCTTTACTATATGAAATGAACCTAATTTTCCTTTGACCACATCGTTTGATTCTGAACTTTTTAAATTAATCTGTTTTTCTATTAGAATTTCGTCGCCTTTTCCAAATACATATTTCGAAAAATATACTAGTATTAAAGAAGACAAACAAAAAGCAATAAGTTTAGACATGTTTTGAATCTTTAGAGTTTTTTTCATTTGTTTACTCCTGATTATATTTATTTTTTGGGCTATATTCACCCTCAAATATAGCCCTTGCTACATTTTCTTTAATCACCTCCTTTGCTCTAATCACATTTTTACTTTCGTCCACTTTCAAGGTTTAACGTCTTTTGCTTTTTACTTTCATCTGATAATATCTCTCTCAGTTCACCGCTAATTGCTATGAATATTGGTATTACCAGAATTATTGCGAAGCCTCTCCAACTTGCCATGAACTTTACAAAATATCCACCAAAGGGTATCCTCAAATTTAAAACTCCGATTAAATTTTTTTTATTTATTTCACAATTATCAGCCTCATCATTTGCATCACCTTTTGTTAGAATCTTTAGTAATCCGTTTGACTCTCTGGTTATTTCTATGACTCTATGTGTAATTGTAAGATTATCTTCATTACTAAAGCTTATTATGTCTTCATTTTTGATTTTCTCAGGTTTAATTTTTTTAACAATAATAAGGTCACCAGTTTCCAGTTGAGGACTCATGCTTCCTGATACAACAGTCATTGGTATATATCCCAAAACACTTCTTATCTCTCCAGGATGATTCCTGCAATCAATTATTAATAATGTAAAAAAGACTAGAACAAATGTTATTACTGCAATTAATACATATTTTTGTATACTTAGAAATCTCTGCACTTTTTTCACCCCTTACCTTATACTAATTCGCGTCTAAACCATTACATTCTTTGCGGTAAAATTTCCATTATGCATCGTTGTCGTCAACTTCCATAAACAGGATCCTTGAGTTTCGTGGAGTCCTTACTCCCTCGAAACTTTAGGAACCGTTATCCAGGGTCATAGCGCCGCTTGACTTTTACTTTAAGGCTTAGTGGCGGTAGACATCGGATAAAACAATTATGCAAGTCTCCTCCGCCTTGCCTAACGAGAATTTTCCTCACAAATAATTGCAACATTTAAAACGCAAATTAGTATTACTTGTCATGTATATTGTAGACAACCCTTATTAAAATTTCTGTCAAAACCAGCTGTCGTTTTTAAGAAGTTTTCTTCTTAATTGAACAAAAGTTCTTATCAAGATAGTCTTTATTATTTTTTATGACAAAAAAACATCCCCTGGTTTAATCTTCTAAACCAGGGGATGTTTTTTTATTGGACGTTTCTTAAGTAAATTAAAAACTCGTATTCTCAACTTACCTTTAATTCTAGTCTTAATTTATCCGCAATCATTGCAATAAATTCAGAATTTGTTGGCTTTCCTTTCCCAACATTAACAGTATATTTAAACAGCGAATCGATTGTTTCCATCTGTCCTCTGCTCCATGCAACCTCTATCGCATGTCTGATAGCTCTTTCAACCCTGCTTGGTGTTGTGTTATACATTTTTGCTATAGACGGATAAAGCAATTTAGTAATTGAATTTATTACTTCTATTTCCTTTATAACCATAATTATAGCATCTCTCAAGTACTGATATCCTTTAATATGTGCTGGAACACCAATTTCATGTATTATGTTTGTAACTTCTGTTTCCAAACTCTTTGTGGAGGTATTAACGTAAGGTACTTTCTGGTCTAATGTTTGTTCAGTTTTAAAGAAACTCACTTTGCTGCCACTGGTTTTTTTTAATTCTCTTATTCTGTTTACAAGGATATCCATGTCAAATGGCTTTACTATGTAATACTCTGCTCCTAATGCCATAGCCTTTTGTGTTATCTTATCTTGTCCTACAGCTGTAAGCATTATGCAAAGAGGCTTTTTCGACATTTGTGCGATATTAATCTTTTCTAACACACCTAACCCATCAAGATGCGGCATTATTATGTCCAATATTGCAACATCAGGTTTTTTTCTATCAATCATATCAAATGCTTCCAGTCCATCCTTTGCAACACCAATAACTTCTATATCTTTATGGGATTGTAGATATTCTGATAATATTTCTCCAAATTCTCTGTTATCATCTGCAATTAGTACACTGATTTTCCCTTCCAAACGTTTGTCCCCCTTTTTCTTGTAATAATGTTATTTTTTAACCATTTTTATTATAATTATATTTTTCAAAATATACAAGCATTAATTGTAAATTTTTTACTTTTTTCTTCACCTAAAAAAACCTGATTGAAAATAATCAGGTTTTTTAGGTGAAGAATCCACTTTATGTCCCTAGATAACGGTTTCTAACATGCAGATTGAGCAAAATTCTGAATCCACGAACCCTGTTTATTCAGTAAATTCGATAATATCCCCAATCAATGTTGATGTGCTCTGTGCTTTCCATGGAGGAAGCTCAATTACTTTATTAGCTCTAATATAATATCCTGACATCCTATTTACTTTGAAATTCTCAATAACCTTAACTACCTTGTTGTCTTTATCAATGAAAATTGCACAAATTGGAAATCTCATAAAGTAAGAATGAATACATCTGCAGCCTGTTATTACTAATCCCTCATTATTTGCTAAACCTTTTCTTCCCAGAAGACCCTTTGCCCGTGTATACAATGTATCCGCCCAACCGCAGTCTTCAACAATTATTGTATTTTTTGTCTTATTTATAACCTTCATTTTAATTAGCCTCCTCAATTATTACTCTAACCCTAATCTATCATTAATCTATATAAATATTGTTATTACATATCCAATAAACATAAAAGGTGCCAGACAAATATTACTCTGTCTCTTTATCTTCATATAAATGAGAGCTAATAAGAAGGATATAAATAGAAAGATTAGAACATTCATCTCCAAAATTGGCCCCAATCCCGCAACCAGCTTAATATCTCCCCCACCTAAACTTAAACCCTCATCATCATTTTCTTTTTCTGGTTCTTTTTTTATCATCTCTTCTAATATTGCAAGTGCAATAATCAATATACACATAATAATATATTTTGATTTAAAATCAACTGGAATAAAGGCAGAAACTAATATAGATACCGCAATAATTAGATATCCCCCAATATTCTTCTTAATATCTGAAATGCTATCAAGAATATAACTAATTACTAGTAACGGTATACTTACCATGAAAATATAAAACAAGTAGTCCTTTATATCTCCCCTATAAAAGAAATACCAAGCTGTTGACATGACAAGTATAGCTGCCACTGCCCAGTTTGGTATTATTCTTTCTTTAATATCCTTATAGGATATATACACTAGTATTATAGCTATGGTAATTTTTAAAACTAATCCGATTATCATTTATTCGTCTGCCCTCTTTAGGGCGGCTCCTCCATAGCTAAATGTTGAAAAGGAATTATTGATTTGTCCTTTTAATAAAGACTTCATTGGTAATCCTTCAACCAAGCAGTAAAAGGTTACATCTTTTGCCGCATTTATTGCACCATTAATTTTATCAGCTGTATTTTTATCATGAAGAACATTATCAACTTCCGCAATAGACATTTGATAATTGACATTCTTATTTGCATTTTGATAATAGCTTGATACTCCAAGTTCATTCTTGATTAACTTAGGACTATTAGCATACGCTCTAAGAACACTTTGAACCTTCATCGCCATTTCTTCGTTCTTTCTTTCAGGAGTAATCTGTACGCCTCCCACACTATTATTCGCAGGGTCAGTAACATCAATCTTTGTTTTATTTGCATCGGAAAATCTTAAAATCTCGCCAGGAATAGCAGGAACACTTGCTACCATTGGTGCAGTAGGATCTATAAGTGTATAGCATTCATCTCCCAGTGTCATAAATACATCTGTCGTGCCAACCTTAAAACTCAACCTTATGTCCTGCCAATCATCAACATATTTGTTCTTAGGGAAGCCATTATAACCAAGACTAGTATCATAATGCATACCTGTAGAAACCGATATAGTATCATATTGTAATATTGCTTTTAATGGTATATACCTCTGAAAACTTGCAACCTTATCAAGTCCTTTAATTTGGAAGTTTTTTAGAAGCGTACTATAAAACGTATCCATAAGTGCCTCTTTATTGACCATTATTCTTTTTTGAACTGAGTATCCGGCGGCCAATAAGTCAAGACTGGATGCTTCATATAAAATTCCCATTTCATTTTGTTGAGCATTTAGATTACTATTCAAATCATCAACTGAGTCTGAAAGCTCAATATTTGCCATAGCAGTATTTACTGCCATATCTACAGCCTTAATATACCTATCCTTTTGAAGGCTACGTAAATTAGTGTCTAGATTTATCATAAATATAGTTAGTATAGATACTGATGTTACAATAATCATTAATATTATAGGGAATATTGAGCCTCCGCCCCTAGATCTCTTTAGCTTTTTAAGCATTTTAAGCACCCCGATTTACAACTTTTTGCTCAATAAGGAAGCATTTCTGTAAAATACATTTCTGTAATTGCATAACTATCATTTAGTGTAACATCCATGGTATATCTTCCCTCATAATTAATCCATCCATCAGTGTTCTCAGTATGAGCTGTAGGATTATAATCTGTAATAGGAGTCGTATTACTATCTTTTGCAGCATCACCAGTGTATGAAGATGGACCATATAGATACCATTTATCTACCATATCTTCCGTGTTACTAGTTGTTGAATATTTTAAAGTTTTTAATCTTACTGGTATGCTTGACGCATTTTTAGTAATCAGGTTTATAACTTCGACACCTTTTATAAATCCATCACTACATATCATTCCAGACGCCAGAGATTGCATCCTAAAATCAGAACCATTTTTATGATTGGAACTGAATAAGAAATTCGTATTTAATATAACAGAAAAAAGCGGTGGCTTACTTGACTCAACGAGAATCTGAATAAAATCCCCAACCTTGAAGGGCTGGTCTTTTATGGTTTCTATGCTAAACAATTTGCCACGCTGTCCCGCATTATCCTGTTTTTCTGCAAAAACATTTACATTATAGTTTCCATATTTCGAAAGCTTTGCAAGAAAACTTTCATATTCAGATTGAGTAAATATTCCCTTTGTTCTTATTATTTCGACCTCATCACGAACAACATTATCAACCATCTTTTGAGCCCTAAAAAAGAACTGCATTGATGTAAATAGAATTATGAAATATATAACAAAGACAATGAAAAAGAAGAACATCATAATGTCCGCAATTTGGCCCTTTTCACTTTTTCTTCTATTAATAAGCTTCATACTTACTCACCTATTCTAATATAGATATATGGATACTGGATAAATTCCAGTATCCATATTTGTTTTATTTCGCAAGATTAACATATATTATCTTTGATCATATGTTATGCTCGTTAGTTGCCCTGTTGTCTTATCAAAAGTTATAGCTGTAACGTAGTATATACCTGTTCTGTTTATTTTTGCAGTCCCAGCCTCATAAGCAGCGAATGTTCCTTGTGTTCCAGCCGCGACAAGTGTTCTATTATCAGTCTCCCCAGTATTTTTGTAGCTACATGTTGCAGTAGATGCTATTGTTCGTGTGTCAGCACCAGTTGCTTTTGCTGCCATAACTGCATTCCATGTATTAATAACTGTTTGTGCAGGCACTTCATCTCCAACATTTCCCCATTGTGCAGTTTTTGCCTGACTGGACATAGCATCCATCTGATCTCCAGCTGTTGATGAAAGTGCTTTGTTCTTGTCAAACATAGGCATAACATACTTTACAATACCAAGTACTGCGAGAATAATAAGTACTACAACAACAAGTATTTCTCCTATCTGTCCTCTTTTGCTCTTCAATGTGTTTTTAAATCTTTTTAACATATAAATTCCCCCTTATTTTATTATAAAATTTCTTAAATACTAAAGCTGTTCATTAGGCTTTCAAATGGTGTAAATGCATATGAACAAACTGTCGCTAATATGATTAGTATTATAAGTATTCCTATCAACTCCTTTTTCTTTAATTTGTTTTGTTCAATAATGTTTCTGTATTCTTTATTACTTCTTCTCTGGTTTTCGAGATTTTCTATGGTCATTTTCAAATCTCCTTCAGCTGCCTGCTGTAATGCTTTTAATAAATATCTTAGCTCTTTGTGAGCTACTTTTACTATTACCGTTTCAAAAGCTTTTGCATTTCCATCTTTTACATTAAAGTAATTTGCTCTGATTTCATCTATATGTCTTTTAAAATATTTGCAGTTATCAGATAGAACATCAAGTATCTCTTCAACCTTTATAGGTTCCAATTTTCCAACCATTATGGCAGTTACTTCAAGCTTTAGATATTCATTGTAAATATAGAACTTTAACATATAGGCCTTAAACATTAAATACAATTCAGGGATATAAAAAACAAATGTTACAATAAGTAATATACCAAAATAATCTGTTTCTTGTACTGCATAGTAATTTTGCAATTTTTTATAAATACGTCTTGCCAGATCCTCTGTTGAAACATCATCAATTGTCAATTTATTGGTTTCTATATATTGAGCTATTTGAGTAACTGCAGAAACTTCATTAATATCGCTATTTTTATAATCATATTTTATTTTAACTTTCTCAAATATTTGCTTTTCTTTTTCTGTGTTTTCTTCAATAGTCTTTTGAACTTCCTCTTGAGATGTATTTCCAGCAAAGAGTAAAGCCGAACTATTATCTTGCGCATTTATTATTTCCATTGTGCTGTAATAAACATTTGACTTGCTTATCATAAAAACAGCTACAATTGTAATAATAGCAAGCAGTAATTTAATATTCCACAAATCTTCTACTTTAATAAACACCATTGCTTTGGCTAATAGGTTTTGATAATATTTATAAAGCTTTGTATTATCCTTTGGATAAAGATATTTCAAAAAATATTTGTATTCTATAGAATCTAAAAAAGATTTCTTCACAATATATTTTTTCTTTATCTTTAGGAAGTTATTTATCTTAATGGCAGTTCACCACCTTTACATCAAATGGCTAGATTTTTTCGAATGTATCAAGAGCAAAATAAGAAATAATACAAATTATAAAAACTCCAGCAAGTGCATTCATAGCACTTACAGATTCGTATGCTTTAGCAATATCCTCACTCATTGACATCAGGTTGTTTCTCAGAATAAAAGCAAATAAAGGAGAAGCTAATACAAATATCTTATATAATTGAAACATAAGTCTATTTGATTCTTTTATCAATATTTCCTGAGAAATTATACCGTTTAGGTTTTGAAGTTGCTCGGATAATGCTCCCTCCTTATCTCCCTTTTGAACTGCAAGCAGCATAAGTGTTAAGACTATTTT
>Ga0074198_1001999_pt1 | contig 11787 bp, 13 predicted proteins | sample EPASupsiteSAE323_FD_64527 | JGI IMG/M metagenome (GOLD analysis project Ga0074198, IMG submission 64527) | Bioremediated contaminated groundwater from EPA Superfund site, New Mexico - Sample SAE3-23 | ecosystem: Environmental > Aquatic > Deep subsurface > Groundwater > Contaminated ...
TTTTCAAATAGGAAATATCTACATCTCCCAGTATAATTACCATGTCAATAATTTTTGGGCTTATTTACTAAGTTCGTTTACTGTTGGTACAATTTTATATATTTATAATTCAATTTTGCATAAAAGCAAATCCAAAAAATGAAAACCATCCTACTTATTATCCAAATAGTTTTATCCCTTCTTTTAACCGTTCTCATCTTCCTTCAATCAAATGGTGATACTGAATCCCGATCAAATATTCTTTCTGTTACCACTGTTGAAAAAAGAGGCTGGGAAAAGATTATGTTTAATTTCACCATTTTTATTATTGCTATTTTTTTAATTTCATCAATTATTCAAACCCTTATATAAACCTTGTTTAACAAACTTCATTTTAAAATAGCTTATGCCATCTCTTTTATTAAGAGAAAAATTTGGGCTATTTTAATAATTGTTAGTATTGGATTTTGTGCCGTTTTCTTTAGAAAAGAGATACTTAAATTTATTAATCTCCCTATTTTTCAAAAAGAATCTATTGGTGTTGAGGGGATTTACACTATAAAAAATCTTCCCGACAATATTGCTAATCAAATTAGCTATGGTTTAACCGTTAATTCTGAAAACGACAAAGCCGGAATTTCCCCCATTGTTGAATCCTTAAATATTGAAAATGAAAATAAAGATTATATTTTTACTCTTAAAGACAATATTTTTTGGCATAATGGAAAAAAATTAGTAGCTAGTGATATTGATTATTCATCTATTGCTGGAATCACCACTAGTGTTATAAATGAAAATCAAATCAAAATTAGTATTGAAAAAGAATTTTCACCTATTCTTTCGGTTTTAAGTAAACCATTATTCAAAAAAAACACCATCGGTCTTGGCCAATATAAAATTAAAAATTATTCTCTCCAAGAAGGCCATTTAAAAACTCTTAGTCTGACTCCTACCAAAGATAATCTTTCTAGATTAGTTTATCGTTTTTATCAAAACGAAGTTGATTTGATTAATGCTTATAAATTAGGTGATGTTGATCAGATAAAAATAAGTTCTCTTCCGGAGGAATTAGTAAAATGGAGTAATAGTAAAATAACTCAAAAAATTGAAACTAATGAAAAATATTCCGCCATCTTTTTTAACACCCAAAAAATTAACAACAAACAATTGCGTCAAGCTTTAGCTTATGCCACTCCAAAAACCAAAAATCAGAATGACCGATGTCTAGGACCAATTTCTCCCGAATCATGGGCATATAATCCAGACGTTAAAGAATATACTTTTGACGCTGCCCACGCCAAAGAGCTTTTTGAAAAAAATAAAATTGATTCAATTGAATTAATTGTTGGCGACCGAAGATTGTTGTCAGTTGCTGAAGATATTAAAAAATCTTGGGAAAGTGTTTTGGGTTTAAATACTAATATCACGATTACTAACCAAATTGATACCGAAAACTTCGATGCTATTTTAACTTATGGTTCAATTCCTCATGATCCTGATCAATATCTTTTTTGGCATTCCACCCAAATCGGAAAAAATAATTTAACTAAACTTAACGATTCTCGAATAGACAAACTTTTGGAAGATGGTCGTTTTGCCATTGATCAAATTGAAAGAAAGCAAATTTATCAGGATTTTCAAAGATATCTGTTGGAAGAATCACCAGCCATTTTCTTGTCTTATCCTGACGCTTATACCATTACTAGGGTAAAATAAATTATGACAGAAGAAAATAAAAAACCAGATTACGTTGGAAACATTATTGTTTTTATTTTACTCGGGCTATTAATTTATGCTGGAATTATTACCTACAAGACCATTGATTGGAATGTTTTAAAGAAATTAGAAACCCAACCTTTAGTTCTCCCAACACCAGCACCAACATCAACCGCCACCCAATCAGCTCAAATTAGTAAATAAATTAAAAACCTTTTACTAATTTTTCTTTTTTAGATTTGGTCAATTTTTTAAGTTCTATCTCGCGTCTCATGGCATCTCCACGAGTTTCGTATTCTTCTTTATAAACTAATTCCGCTGACTCAAAACATCGAATGTATTTTGCTGATTTCTTAGTTTTACTTTTATGTTCTAATAATCTTCTTTCTAGATTATTAGTCTGGCCAGTATATAAAGTGCCTTTAGAAGTTCTTAAAATATAAACTGTAAACATTAATGTTCTCTAGATGGTTTTTGTAATTCTCCTAAAGTTTTTATTTCCAATTTACGCACAAAATTATATATTTTTTCTGTTTCTCTTCTTATAAACTCAACATCTTCACCCTCTCGTTTTAATTCGCCAAGCACCGCCTTAATTGATTTATCATAATCATTTTTAAATTCCTTATAAATATCTTCCCAACAAATATCTCGAAAAATTTCTAATAATTTTTGTTCGTAGGGGATTTTGCCAATTAACATTAAAAAGGCAATCATCGGATAACTTAAAGATTTTGTATAAAAAGCCGCATTATCATTAGACATGATACTGCCGATTATTGGGTCATATTTAATATCATAGAATCTGTCGCTCAATGATAGATAACATTTAGCCTTATTGCCAGTTATCTCCATTCTGCCATCAGCAATCACTGTTAATGCTTCATAAATTTTTGAAATATGCGGTGTTTTCCAAATCATTATTTTAAAAATTTGAGATATCCTCTCCGTCTGGAGCTATTTCTCTAACAAAAGTTGGTTGATGTTGTTCTAGTGGTGTCTCCGGTGGTTGTTTTGGCGGAATAATAGTTGGCGGTCCTTTTCTTTTTCCTGATTTAATTTTTGCCATAATTTTTGGAAACACAACTGGACCGACAAACATTAATAATCCCAAGGTTATTAAAATAACCGGCAAATTTAATCCCGATTTTTTAGTTTCATTAGTAGAAGCTTCTGTAGTTCCCTGATTTGTCGATACTATTGGTGCTATTGTTGGTTCCATCACGCTCGTTGGTTCAATCACTGGAACTTCTGTTGGAGTTGGAGTTAAAATTTTAGTTGGTGTTGGAGTTGCAGTTATTGCCGAAGTTGGTGCCGGAGTTGGAGTTTGTGTTGCTGTCGGAGTTGGAGTAATTGCATTAATGGTAATTAAACCAGATGAACTAGTAGCTAACAAATTTTTATTAGAATCATAAACATAACTATATAAAGTCTTACTGCCAGATGATGAAATTTCTTTTAATCGTAAAATTTCGTTACCATAACCATTATTATCAAGAGTTATCGATTGCATTTCGCCAACACCAATATAACAACTGTTTGACCAAGAATCCGGATCCGTATTTAAATTTAATTGCTCCATTGTATCTGATGAACAATTACTTCCAATATCAGCTTTCAAATAATACTTTGTATTAGCTGCACCTATAACTTTAACCTGTAAATCAAATTGGGTATTCAGCGGAGCACTACCTGGAATACTATTCCAAGAAATAGACACACCATCGGCCAAAACTTTTGGTGTAAAAACAAAAAATAAAAATAATAAAAAACTCCAAAACATAAGACCATTTTACACCAACACTTTTTTCCTTACAAATCACTCTTAGTTCCAAGTCTAATTTCAATTTTTCCTTTTTTCAAAGTCTCTAATAATTTTGCCGGATCGTTCAATTTAACCATATTAAATCTGTTCCCAATTCTATTTTTTAAATGAGCGTCACTATTTGCATAAGCCGGTATTCCCATTTTAATTATAAATTTCTTAGCCAATCTATGCCAAACACGATAAAGTTTTCCTTTAAATTTTTTCTCTAAATCATCATTATGAATTTCTGCCCCATGAACCAAACCTTTACTGTAAAGCTCTGCTAAAAAATTTCCTTTTAATGACATCACTCCACTTGGTATTTTAGGATGAGCCGCTATTATCAAAGCTCCATTATCCACAAAATATTGCAATATTTTTCTGATAGTTTTTTTCCTAGCAATCCGGTTAGTGGTACCCGCTTTTATTTTGTATTGAGTTAATTTATTTTCCAATAATTTAGGATCCATTCCCAACACTAGTAAATGTCCCGACAAAAACGATAATTCACATCCAGAAATAATATAAATTCCATATTTCTCTCTCATCTTTTCCAAATTAAATTTATTTGGAAGATTATGATCAGTTATTGCCACCACATCCAATCCTTTTCTTTTTGCCATTTCTAAAACTTCCCTAGTGCTATTTTTCCCATCACTTCGGGTTGTATGCATATGTAAATCAAACTTGATCCACTTTTTTTTGGGAGCCATGCCTTGAATTTTACACCATTTACATCCTTATTTCTTCTTTTTTCTTTCCATTAGTAAAATAATCCAAAGTATCAAAATAAATGTTATTCCACCTCCAACTGCTGTAGCTAATGGTTTATTTAACAAAAAACTATTTAAAGTCGTCATTGTAAAACTTCCTACCTTAAACCCTTGTTTAAATTCATCTCTAATGTTGGTGTTGTAGAGAGTGTTTAACACTAATGTATATTTACCTTTAGCTAATATTAAATCTTTAAATGTTTTATTAAATACTCCTTCTGTCTGAATTATTGTCTTATCAGTTGATCGGTAATATTCTTTTCCATTTTCATCTATGATGGTAAATGTCATTTCTACTGGAGTATTCTCTCTTCCAAAACTGATAAAAGTTACTCTGGCAGTTAAATCAGATGCATTATTAATTTGAGTCTGATCAACAATTAGGGCAATATCAAATAATTGGGAGGGGAGTTCAGAGGCAGGGATAAAACCTGTTGGTGTAACTTCTATTGTCTTACCACTGGGAATATTTGATGTTTCATTTGACCAGTCTCCCGGAGTACAGTCATTAATTGCTTTTACTTTAAAGTAATATTTAATTCCTCCCGATAATCCTTTGATTGTATAGCTGGTGGTATTTTCATTTCCCACATTAGGATTACCAAATTCAATTGATCCGGATTTAGTTCCATAAGCCACTAAATATTTGGTTACTGGATTGCCTGCTTTTGACCAGGTTAAAGTTACACTGTTTTCTCCGCTTACTGCACTGGTAATAGTTGGTGCACTTGCAGGTTTAGTGGCTGTGCAGGCTGGTGCTGCCCAGCCACTAGAAGCTGTTGTTGAAGAAGACGAAGATAAAAAAGGAGAAGAAGTGGGGGTGGAGGTTGGTGTTGGAGTGGGAGTAATTGAACATGATGGTCTCCAATCTGTTTCCACATCACAATTAGTACAATCAAAAGTAATTCGTCCTGGTGTTGAACCTGAAGTTCCAATAACACCAGTGAATTTACCACTAGAATTAATTGATGCCCCTGTAAAATCAATCCACCCTAAAGTGCTTGACCAGGCATATCCGCCCAATGTTCCAGAACAACTATTTGTCACTCCACTAGTCGAAGGTGACAGATTAATCCATCCATAATTAGAATTCCAAGCATACCCAGTTAAATTAGTGTCCGTAATCGTTATATCGCTTCCACTGGCTAAAAAATTAACCCAACCAATATTTTCTCCCCAAGCAAAAGAATTACCCCCTGTAATAACTCCTGTTGCTGCCAAAACTTTAGCCAAACCAAAATCCATTAAAAACCCGATAGCCAAAACCAATACTAATATTTTTTTCATTTTTAAATATATTATTCCGAAGTTTCAATTGGGGTTTTTGTTGGCGCCTCAGTTGGAACCTCTTTTGATGTCTCAGTTGGAGCCTCTGTTGGATTAGCCTCTTGACTGTTAGCATCACCAATTAGTAGGGGAGCAACTTCTATTACTTTTCCAATTGATGGACGATAAAGAACTGCTTTTTTGGCATTAGCATAAATCAATATCTTGTCTCCATTTTCTGAATTCTTAAAAAAATCTTGATCTTTTAACTTTTCTTTATCTGTCACCGTTGCTAAAGTTGGTGTTTCACCCGTCGGTAAATCCATAAATTTACTAATTGCCGAAGTAATTGAATCGATTTCATCAGTCGAGATTTTATTTGGATTATTTTTAATATCGTTATATTGTTTGTAAAAATATCCTGCCGCCCCAGCCGCACCAATAAACAATATAATAACGAAAATTATAAAACCGGTTACAAAAACTTTTTTATTCATAAGCATATGAAAACACTTATAAATTAAAAAAAAGTTAAAAAATCATTATAAATGATCTGCCTGTCTACTCCTCTCTTAATTTCTCGGATTATCTGTATTAATATTGCTCAAAAATAAAAATAAAATTATCAATAATTCGGCAAACTTAGAATCGATAAATTTCCCCAATGTGCAATTAAATAAGGGATGAAAACTTCACTGAAAATCACTATTTTATACATCAGCCACACCATAAAAATCATCCATAAAATTTTGATAATTTTATTTTTCTTAAATTTAAGCCTTAAAAATAACATCAATCCAAAAGCAGCAAAAGCAATTCTGTAATGATTAATATTGGGAAGAATTCCTAAGGCTTCTCTTCCCCAATAATAGCTACTCGAAAAAGGTATAAAGAAAAATAATAATGATGTTACTAAATTTGGATTGCTAATAATTTGCCAAATCAGCAAACCGCTGCACCCGGCCAAAAATGGAATAGCCGATATCCAATACCAAGAATAATTTCCGCTTCCAAGCAATAAAACCACCAATAAATGGGTAAAAAGTGGCAATGTTAAAAATAATATATTTTTATTTTTAACTTTAATTGATAAAAGAGCAAAAGATAATAATCCCCAAATCCACCAGCCGTCTGTCGGAAAATTTTTAAATTTTAAAGCTTCCAGCATAGTTACAATTTTTATGGCTCCAAAATATCCTCGGCTCGCATTAGTCAATAAAATTGCCATAAATAAATCTTTTTGCAACCAAAAACCCCATCCCATATACGTTAAAACTGGAAGGGCACATGAAATTAAAAATATAAAAATATTTTTTAGTTTTATTTTATTTTTCCACAGCAAAATTGCCGACCCAATCAAAAAACCGATTGCCGGTTCTTTTGCTAAAACACCTAACCCGCCAAACAATCCGGAAAATATTAAAAGTAAAAAAGAAAATTTTTTCGAAGAATATTTGGTATATAAAAACAATAATATTAAATGAACTAAAATAAATGGCACCACCGCATTTTCCAAAAATGCTGTTCGCGTTGCCAGCAAATAAGTCGGTGCTGTTGAATAAACCACTATCCCTAGTGTTCCTACCCATGGGTTTGAAGTAATTAATGTTAAAAATATAAATAATAAAACTGCCGTTATTATTGCCATTATTAATGCTGGTTTGCGAAAATTATCTGCTTTTACATCTCCAACATCTTTAATATTTTTATCCACCCCAAAGGAATAAATCATTCCGCCCAGCGGGGGATGGTCAAAAAATGGTGCCACAAAAAGCATTTGTTCTTTCCCTTTTACGTAATCAATTTCTTTTACTGCCGACAATGGTCTAGAATTTTCTTTAAATTTTTTGGGATTAATAATTCCTTCTCCAGTATTAATTCCAAATCCCTCCACACCTCCAGCAATTGGATTAAATCTGACATCTTTATACACCCCAGAATTTAAGGTCCAAGCCATCGGCAAACCATACCTCTTCAAACTTACTGATTGCCACACATAAGTGAATTCATCAGCCACCGGTGTTGGATAACTTCCATAACCAAATGATCTTAAAAATACACTCTTTTTAATCACCCAAAAAGAAATCAGTATTGCTATCGCCAAAATTATTGTTTTAAAAACTCTTTTATTCACTAAATTTAGTCTACCAAAATAATATCTAAAGCGTTTAAAAGATTAATTGCATCGACTAATAAAAATTTTGCTTTTTTAATATTATTGACTCTAAAATCAATTGATAAATTTTCTGTTTTTTTAAAATTAGCTCCAGATAAATTAGTTTGTGAAAAAATTGCTCCAGCCAAATTACTTCCACTAAAATCTGCCTCTGGAATTTCAGCTCTAATAAAATCAACCTCTTTAGCCTCACAGTTAATAATCGATAATTTTGATAGTTTTAAATATCTAAAATTAGAATAATTTAATTGGCAATTTTTAAATTTTAAATAATTCACATTAAAAGTTTCTGTCCAATCCATTCCTAAAACTTTAGAATCATAAAAACTAACATCCAAAAAATTACTTCCGGTTAAATGGACTCCACTAAAAACACAATTTTTAAAAATACATTCATTAAATCGGCATCTTAAAAATTGGGTTCCAATAAAACTGCACTTATTAAATTCACAATTTTCAAATTCCTTTGAAGTTATTTCCTTTTCTAACTCAATCTGATCAAATTTTTGTTTTTCAAACAAATCTTGCCCATTAAAATTCATTATTAATTATAATCCTAATTTACTATCTTGTATCACATAGTACCTGGTGTATAATCGCACTATAAGATGAAAGATATTAACGAACAAAATTCACAATTACGAAAAGGTCTTTTAGAACTAGCTGTTATGCTGGTGATTAAACAGGGATCAGTATATGCCAGTGATATTTTAAAAAAACTTAAAGATAACCAATTATTGGTGGTGGAGGGAACTTTATATCCTTTATTAAGTCGTCTTAAAAACGATGAAAATTTGGAATATGAATGGCAAGAATCCAAAAATGGCCCTCCTCGAAAATATTATAAATTAACCAATCAGGGACTAGAAAAACTAGAAAAATTAATGGAAACATGGTCAAATTTAAACAAATCAATTATTTCTTTAAATCAAAAATAAAATGAAAAAAACTATCAGTGTTAATTTAAATCGACAAATTTTTTATTTAGATATTGATGCCTATGATGAATTGGAAAAATATCTCAACTCGATAAAAAAATATTTTAAAGATCAGAATTCTTTAGAAGTGGTCGATGATATTGAAGCTAGAATTGCTGAAAAATTTGAAGAAATTATTGATAAGTCTAAAAAAGCAATTCAAATTGCTGATGTTGAAAATATAATTAAAGAAATGGGAACTGTCGATGATATCACTGAAGAAGAGCCCGAAATTGAAAATGAGCCAGAAAAAATAAAAAAGAAATTATTTCGCAATCCGGAAACTAAAATTTTAGCCGGCGTCATTGCTGGAATTAGTCAATATTTTGGAATTAAACCAATCTGGATGAGAATTATTTTTTTAGTTTTATTATTCAATCCAAGAACTTTTTGGTTGGCAATTGTTGGTTATATTGCCAGCTGGTTAATAATTCCTGAAGCAAAAACTAGTTGGGAAAAATTAGAAATGAAAGGTAAACCCACTACCGTAAATGAGCTTCAAACAGTCAGTGAAGAAAAAGCTTCTAATGTTATTTCTAAAGTGGAAACTGTTGCTAGAAACATTGTTCAAAAAATATTTTCTCTTTTTGGTCATTTAATCAAATTTTTTGGAGTTTGGTTTTGTCGTTTAACAGGTTTTTTTGGTCTAATATTTACCATATTAACCATCATGGCAATAATGATTGGCATGATTTTTGTTTATTTATATCCAAATTTACCTTATTTTGATATTAGTTTTTTACAAAATATTGGCGCTCCTTGGCTGGAAATAGCCTATATTGCCTTTGGTTTAGTTATCATTACCCCATTTGTTTTTATCATTGATTTGGCTGATAGTTTGATGCGATTAAAATGGCGTGTATCCACCCAAAAAATAATAATTTTATTGGCTGTTTGGGCATTTTCTCTTATTACTTTTTGCAGTGTCGCCAAAATAAATTATCCAAAATATCAATCAGAGCTTTATGAATTTGTTGATCATTTAAGATATTTCAATAGTATTGATGAATCTAATTCTCAAAAATTAAAAATCGTTAACCCTAAAAATATCGATATTTCTAACGTTCGAGAAGTAAAAATTACTCAATCAGACGAAAACGCCATGATAATTACTGGCAACCAACATCAAATCCAAGAGCTTGAAATAAAAAATTCTTCCGATCTGCTTTCAATCATCGGCAAAAATGAGGTTTGGTTAAAATGTCAAAATTGTACTGGCTATGTCAGTTCAGTCAGAGTTGAAATCAAAACTAAAAATATTGAATCAATTAAATTAAACAATGTTGATGCTGAAATTTATTCTTTATCTGGAAATTTAATCATCAATTTAGTTCAAAAAACCGGTCTTAAAGTTACTGGCGTTTTGAACAATTTAAAATTAACAGCTGGTCCATCTTCTGTTGTTAATTTATTTGATGTCAAAGTCAACCGCCTCGATGTTTCTCTCCAACAAGCCACTCTCAAATCCGGTGCCAACGTGATCAATATCACTGGCGATGATCAGTCCCGCTTAATTTACAAAACTAATTCTAAAATTTTTACTTCTTCAGAAGATAAAACTGTCAAACAGAAATATAATCTTTCACGAGACAATTCTTCTAAACTTGACGAATTAATCGAACAAACTTCTGTTTCCTTTGACCATCAGTCACAGGTAATTAAAAACATCTCTTCTAGTCGATTTTTATATCAATTAGTCGATGATTATTCCAATATTTACTTAGTTGCCAAACCTGTGACCGATAAACCTGATGTTTATGTCTTTTGGCTCACCGAAAAAGATGAAAAAATTTCTCAGGTCAGCTACTTGAAACTGACTAATTGGGATGATTATAATGGATTTGATTTTGTTAACGATAATCTTTTGGATGTCACCGGTCAACTTTACGATCCAGAAATGACTGACGTTTCTCAGCAAATTTTTATTAATAAAGTTAGTCATAAATTAGAACTTTACACTTCAAATTCAGTCATTAATTAAATTTTATGAAAAAAAATAAAAGAAAAAAAATAATTATTATTCTTATAATTATCCTAATAATTGGGACAATTGTATTTTTTAATATAAAAAAATCAAAAAATAATTCCAAAGGAATTACCACCACTGTTCAAAGCAAAAACTTGCAGGAAAAAATATATTTATCTGGCAATCTCAATGCTAAGTCAAAAGCTAAAATAAATTTCATTAGTGACAGTAAAATTACCTGGATTGGAGTTAAAGAAGGGGATCAGGTTAAACAATATCAAGGTCTTGCCAAGCAAGATACTACTGAAGTCGAAAAATCACTTAAACTTAGCCTTAATAGTTTCATGTCTACCAGATTAGATTTTGATCAAACCACTGAAGACAACAAATACAGCGAACAATCAGACCAAAAATTAGCTAAAGATATGAAAAGAATTATTGATAAATCTCAAAATACACTTGATAATTCCATTATTGATGTCGAATTAAAAGATTTAGCCATCAAAAAATCTTATTTATCCAGCCCTATTAAAGGAATAGTCACTAAGGCTCCAACTTCTCAATCTGGTTCTTACCCTGGAACAGACGATTATTTTGAAATAGTTGATCCAAACACTGAATATTTTTCAGCTTTAGTTGGCCAGCAAGATGTTATCAAATTAAAAGTTGGTCAAAAAGCTAAAATTACTCTCGATTCTTATCGTGAATCTCCATTTGAAGCCACTGTAAATTACATTTCTTACAGTCCAGTTGATACCACCAATAATAAATATGAGGTGAAATTAATTTATACTCGAGATCCAGAAAAATATAATTACCATTTAGGAATGACTGGAGAAATTGAAGTTTTATTATCTGAGAAAAATAACGCTTTAGTGTTGCCTCGTCAATATATTTCTAGTGACAAAGGTAAAAGATATGTCACCATCATAAATGGTGAATCTTCCGAAAAAAAAGAAGTCCTTACTGGAATGGAAAATTATGAAGAAATAGAAATTCTTTCCGGTTTGAATATTGGCGACACTGCCAGTTATTCAAAATAAATTTATGCCAAAACAAAATTCCATAATTGAGGCCAAAAACATTACTCGTGTTTACGGTGGTAAAGATGAAGAAGTTTGTAAAGC
>Ga0074198_1002000_pt1 | contig 11779 bp, 9 predicted proteins | sample EPASupsiteSAE323_FD_64527 | JGI IMG/M metagenome (GOLD analysis project Ga0074198, IMG submission 64527) | Bioremediated contaminated groundwater from EPA Superfund site, New Mexico - Sample SAE3-23 | ecosystem: Environmental > Aquatic > Deep subsurface > Groundwater > Contaminated ...
TAAGCTGGTAATATTCAAAGATATCGTAATTTTTATTAAAGTATTCGACTCTTGATTTAAGAGCAGGCGACAATGCTTCAACCAGCTCTAGCACCTTCAAATATTCCTGTCTGTCATTTATAACAAGTTTGTCAACATTCCTTGTAAACAAATCTCTGGCGACTCTGTACGTAAGATTAAGATCTTTATGAAGCGTTCTTGGTACAGGACCAGAATGTTCGTTTGCACCAATCCTCTCCCATAATCTTGTGAGAAAATTTATATCCTGCGCAAATTCATTTTCTTCAAGTCCTTCTGCTGCAGTTCTCACAATCAAACCCATCCCCTCAGGTTTGTATTTCTCAACAATAGCTTTTAGGCGCTCTCTTTCTTCCTCATCTTCAATTCTCCTTGAAATTCCGATATGGTCATCCTTTGGAAGCAAAACAAGATACCTTCCCGGTAGAGTCACGTGAGTAGAGATTCTTGGCCCTTTTGTCCCAATAGGTTCTTTTATCACCTGAATTGTAATCTCTTCGCCCTGGCTTAATATATCATCTATGTTTACATCCCTGGGTTTTTCGTCTACTTCTTCCTCTTCAGAATACAAGCCTTTTTTTGAAATAATGTCTCCCACATACAGAAAAGCATTTTTTTCATAACCAATATCTACAAATGCCGCCTGCATGCCTGGTAAAACACTACAGACTTTCCCTTTGTAGATATTACCTGCCATACCTTCCTGCTCCGATCTTTCAATGTACAATTCCGAGAGCTCTCGGTCTTCCGTTATTGCAACTCTGGTCTCATCGTGTCCAACATCAATGATTATTTCTGTTACCATTATAAACACACCCCTTACGCCCTTTCTTCATTATCAATGAAGAAAAAACAAATTTTTAGAAACTTTATTTAATCCCCCGCATATAGATGGAGGGTTAAATTACTAAATCTACACGATTTTTCCCATAGAGAGCGGTTCTGTGTATTTTCTCTATATTAAATTCGCTTCTATTTTCAACGTTAAATGCCTTAATAACAAGCTCAGGCTTTAAATTTGAAACACTTCCTGCACTCAAAGTCATTAAAAAACAAATTTTTTCTACATTGCAATTTGAAATTTCAAGTTCAAAAATATCGGGTCTTATATCAACGATTTTAACCTTTCCTTTCGATTCTTTCTCTATCTCTATAGAATCTTTCTTAAGAAAATCTCTAATTTTATTTTGCAAATCCTCTTTGCTAGCTTGGCCTTTTAATCCTAACCAAACCTCGTATGAAGCAGCACCAATACTAGACATCAGGCTTTCCTTCGAATCAATATAACCTGCTTCAATAATTCTGAATCCTTCTGGTATATTGTCGTTCATTTTATCTTTAAATTCTTCAGGACTAATTCTTTCATCCATGTCCAAATCTACAAACTCTGAGACACTTGTAACTCCAACTGAAAGAGGAAGCCCAAAAGACATCTGTGGCCTAGGGTTGAATCCCTGCGAGTGAGCAATCGGTAGTTCTGCACGCCTTAATGTCCTCTCAAAGGTTCTCAATGTATCAAGATGAGATATATATTTTACTGATTCTCCTCTTGAAAATCTCGCTCTCAATCTATTCAATACATATACCTCCTTCGAAGGAAGCCGCTCCGCAGCCTGCACAATTCTGCCTACAATTGGGAGTGTTTTCTCCCTTTAAAGCCTTTTCAAGCTCCTTTTTGAAAAAAGATTCTGATACTCCTATATCAATGGCCTTCCATGGCAAAATCTCGTCAAGATTTCTTTTTCTATTTGCATAAAAATTCGGATCAACACCAACATCCTTGAATGCTTCCATCCAAGTTTCGTAATTGAAATACTCATTCCATCCATCAAATTTACAGCCTTTTTCCCTTGCTTTTATCAGAACATCCCCCAAGCTTCTGTCACCACGTGAAAAAATTGCTTCAAGAAGACTTAGCTTTGCATCATGCCAGTTAAATGTAATATTTCTGTTTTTTAGTTTTTCTTTAAGATACTTTTGTTTCTCAATCAGGGTTTCAGTTGTATCCTGCGCCTCCCATTGGAAAGGAGTGAATGGTTTTGGCACAAAATTTGAAGCACTAACAGTTACATTTAGTCCCTTTGTTCTTTTCTCTTTGGGAATCTTGTAATACTCATCAACAATCGCAAATGCAAGCTCTACGATACCATCAATGTCCTCATACGTTTCTGTGGGAAGTCCAATCATAAAGTAAAGCTTTATACTGTTCCAACCCGACTTAAATGCTAGTGATACTGCATCCATTATGTTCTCTCGGGTTATTCCCTTGTTAATTACATCTCGCAATCTTTGCGAACCTGCTTCGGGCGCAACTGTAAGACCACTCTTGCGAACCTTTTGTGCTTTTTCCAATAGAGAAAGCGAAACAGAATCTATTCTCAGTGACGGGAGAGAAAGATTTACTTTCTTCCCTTCAGACATTTCAAAAATCTTATCGGTTAGTTCCTGAAATTTTGTGAAATCGCTTGTGCTAAGAGAAGCAAGTGAAATCTCTTCATAGCCAGTGTTATTTATAAGATTCTCGGCAAGCTTTGTTAATCTTTCTACTGACTTCTCCCTTACGGGTCTATAGATGTACCCGGCTTGGCAGAATCTACATCCTCTTATACAGCCTCTAAACAACTCCAGCATAATTCTATCATGTACAATCTGATTATATGGAACAACTACCTTGTCTGGATAAAATACATTATCAAGATCTTTGATTATTCTCTTTCTCACCTTTACAGGAATAGACTTATCAATCGGTTCAAATGCTTTCAATGTTCCATCTATGTTGTAACTAACACTATATAATGAAGGTACATATACCCCTGATATTTCTGCAAGCTTTTTTAAAAAATCAGCTCTTTCTCCGGCAGAATCCTTCCAATCAGCATATACATCCATTATTTCATTTATGACTTCTTCTCCTTCTCCCAAAACAAAAAAATCAACTATGTCTGCAAGAGGTTCGGGATTGTACGCACAAGGTCCGCCAGCACAAATAAAAGGATGGCCTTTTCCTCTTTCATCCCTTTTGATTGGCAGCCCTGCAAGATTAATCATATTAACAATATTTGAATAACTCATCTCATACTGTAGCGTAAATCCAATAAAATCAAACTTTGCTAGCTCATCCTTTGTTTCAATTGCGAAAAGAGGGATTCCCTTCTGCCGCATCTTTTCTTCCATGTCTGTCCAAGGTGCAAAAACCCTTTCGCAATAAGTATCTTCTCTTTCATTGAGCAAATGATACAATATTTTCATGCCCAAATTGGACATTCCCACCTCATAAACGTCAGGAAAACAAAAAGCAAATCTTATCTTAACCTCAGCAGGTTTTTTTATTACACTGTTCCATTCCCCACCAGTATATCTGGAAGGCTTTTCAACACTCATAAGTATCTTGTCATCTATTTTTAAAGTCATCTAAAATCACCCGATAATATAATATCTGAATATGCTCATTTTATCAAGGAAAGTATGCTCATACTCCTAGTTTTTAATACAAAAAGGTACCCTTAATAAATTCTGGCACCTTTTATATTCTTACAAGATGAGCCAACGGGTACATTCCACTGCAAAGACAGCTTTCTTAGTAACGGAATCTACACATATCTTCCCTGAGAAATTCTTTTATTCACACGCAGTTATTCCCATCGCATCATATTCTGGCTTTCCCACCTTGTTCCTCTTCGGAAGCTTTTTGCTTGCTTGAAACTTATTTAAGCTATAAACCAGTCCTCCTCCAAATCTTCCATCCGCATTATATTGATAAAACCCTAGTTCCTTCAACCTCTTTTGAACAGCTCTTACATCTGCTCCATAATCACCAGGCCCCAGTGTTCTTAATCCTTGCGCATAAGGACCATAAGGTCCGTTGATTATAAGTACCGGCGTACCAATCGTGACTTTTTTGTATACTTCTTTTACGTCCTTGTTCCACATTCGGATGCATCCGTGAGAGGTTGCTCCACCTATAGAGTTAGGAAAGATTGTTCCATGTATCCCGTATTTTCCCCAGGGTACGTTAAATCCCATCCATCTTCCTCCGAATCCTTCTCCCCATGTATCCTTGTGTACTATTTTAAAATATCCTATTGGCGTTGGCGTACTATACTTGCCAGTTGCAACAAGATATTGTTTTATACAGGCTCCATTTTCAAATAAGTAAAGTCGGTTAGATTCAACATCAATTAATATCATGTATTTTGATTTTATCTTAGCTAATGCTTGTTGATTTTTAGTAAGAGGGAATAAACCCGAAAGGTTTAACGACAGAATCATAACAACTGAAAGAATAAGCAAAATAAGCTGTACTTTTCTTCTTTTTAAAAGCAAATAAACCACCTCAAAAATATATTTATCCGACGTCAACCATCACTAATCCCATAGACATTTTATGCAAGAATAAGTGATGCTATGACCCTGGATAACGAGTTCTAATATTCAGGAACAAAAGTATATCTGAATCCAAGAACTCTGTTAATGAAAGGTGGCTAAAATATATGAGTAAATGGCAAGAAAACTAACCCTTGTCCGTGCACATCTTCCTGTTTTTCCTCTGTGCGCTTATATTCCGCAGCAAGAAACGCCCTCTCAAGGAGCAGTGTGTCCTCATGTCTCACACTCTGGTCGAAATAAGATTGAAGCCTCTAATTGTGATAAGCCTTTTTCTCTTGAAGTTTTGTTTGAAATCGCTGATGCCTTAGAAATGTCAGTCAACAAATTTTTAGATGATATTTAATCTTCTCTGTTTTCTTCCTTATCCATAGTTAATACTTCCTTCTTTGACGGCCTTACAGTGTATCTATTGCTTTTTTTGTTTCTAATGACATCCAAATAAAAGCATCTAGAACTTTTTGTTTTCATTTTTTAAAAGGTATTTTTATCTCACCGATATTCTGTACATCTTTAACTCTATACAATGGATTAAATTCAATATATGATTCTCCATAGTACCATCGTCTATAAACATTGATAATTGAATCAGGTGTCCCCATCAGTTTAATTACATCGTCAATCTTCGAACCAATTTTTATTGGTTTTGCACTTGCTTCTTTTTCTCCCATGCTAACCTTTATACTTCCAGTATTGTTTATTGCTTGGACTTCATACACCGAATTAAATTCAACATATGATCCTCCGTAGTACCATCTTCTGTATACGTTATTAATTGAATCAGGTGTCCCCATCAGTTTAATTACATCGTCCGCCGTTGAACCAATTTTTATCGGTTTTGCATTCGCTTCTTTTTCTCCCATGCTTATTTTTATGCTTCCGGTATTATTTATTACTTGGACTTCATACCGTGAATTAAATTCAACATACGATTTTCCATAATACCATCTTTTATATGTCTCATTAATTTCAATTGGCTCGCCCAATATCTTTCTAACATCATCCTTACTTGAACCAATTTTGATAAATCCTTTCGAACTATCATTTATATATGAATCTTTAGTTAATTGGTTGGCATATCTCTTTTGAACAACCTTTTCTCGTTCAACTTCCTTCATCATCTCTGAAGAACAACTGATTAATAAATAAGCACTAAATATTAATAGAAAAAATAATTGCCCGACAAAAACTGAACGTTTTTTATATCTGTATGCTTTTTTCCTTCTATATTTGGGTCTGTCATATCTATAAGAATCATATAAAAGATTCCAAAATATTTTGCCAAATAAAAGCCTTCTACTTTCTTTCTTTTTTGGCTTATTGTCTTCAACTTTATTGTTTTTTTTAACATAGACTAAATGTTCTGCTACTGCCTCATTAGTAGAACTATTTTTCCACTCATCAAAATAGCTATATGGAATGTTATCTCTCTCGATTTTTGACATTGTATCTTTATCACTTTTTGGCTGACTATCTTCAATTCCACAGTTTTTGATATTCTCAATATATTTCAAATGTTCTTCTGTGGTTTTTTGAGAAAAAATATTTTTACTGCATAAAAAAGAATAGATTGTATCTATTTCTTCAATAGATATCTCAACCTCTCGATACTTGGAAAATACAGTTTCGATTTCTGATAATTTGACAACATCACTTGAAGAAACTACATTCTTAAAAGCGCAACTATTTCCAAATACAACAACATTGTATATTGGCAAATTATATCCTCGTTCTTGTAATAGCATCTTTATAGTCTTAATATGATTGTCATTCTGCTTAATTGGGTTTCTGAATGGGAATTTTTTAGATAACCCATGGCCTTTATTTAATGATTGGGTCCATTCTTTCTGGTTTTCATTTCCAAATATCCAACCTTTGAAATCTTTCATTTCTATAACAAAAATACCCTTGTTGCTTACGATTAATAAGTCAATTTGATTTGTCCCTTCTTCTGCTCTATGAAATATAACATTAGGCAATAATTTGAAGCTCTCATTCTCGAGCTTCTTGCATTTTTGATATAATTCTTCTTCTCCATGGTTCAACCCAGATAAACTATCAGCCAACAATTTCACCACCAGTTTTTTGATTAATTAAAATTAATTATCCTAATTCATTTAAGTATTTTTAATATTTCTTCCCCATATTGTTCAATCTTTTTGGCTCCAAAACCTTTTACATTTATTAACTCTTCCTTTGTTATTGGCCATTTTTCAATCAGTTCATCCATCTCAGCATTATTGAACACATAGTATGCCGGAATATTTTCTCTTTTAGATGTTTCTAATCTAAATTTCTTTAATTCTTCCGCGACTTGCTCTTTAGTTTTTTCTTTATTATTTGACGTATGCTGTTTCGGTTCTTGTTGGGGCTTTGAATATGTAGCTTTTTCCTCTGAAACAATATTCGTAGTAATAGAATCTTTCTTTATAAAATCATCATCTGTCAGGGCATATTTTTCTTTATAATTAAAGTCAATCGGTTTATTCATATTAATTAGCAAATTGGCAATTCCATATAAATTTTTTTCGTCCAGATTATAATCATTATTCTTATCCTCTTGATATTTTTCTAACTGCTTAATGATTTGGTCATACTTATAAATTGAAAACTTTATATCCTTTGGGCACTTTTCTTTATCAACAACAGTCTTGGGGTTTGCCATTACTATTAAAGATTTTAAAGGCATATGGTTAATATCTAATTTCTTTTTTAAAAGCTCTTTAACAATATTTATATGTCTTATATTTTGGGATACAGGACTATAAATTCCTTCTTTTTCTTCCTTCCCATACTTATTCTTTATCAATCTAATAAAGTCACCATCACGATTAATAACTATATTTCCATTCAACTTTTTTGTTTCCAAGATGCAAAGGAATTTGTTTGTTATAACAACAAAATCTAATTGAGCAATGTAATCTTCAAACTCTATTCTAATATCATGTAAACAAAGCATTGGAAAGAATGAGTTTCTCAATTCGAAATATACGTTTTTTTCACCAGAAATCCCTTGTCTCAAAAACATAATATCTCTTTCTATCAATTCTTTTTTGTGTCCATTTATTAATTCAGTAGTCAATTTTTCTAAATCTTTTAACTGCAAATTATCTTCGTTAAAATCTTTGATAAAAGTGGGCTTTGTTATTGTTTTTTTCTCTCCAAAAATCGAACCTAACAAAGACATAAAACGCACCTCTCATTTTTTATTTGCGTGTCTCATCTATTCTTTACATAAGAACGTCCTTGATTGCCGTCACTTTTTTCTCTATGAATTGTTGTCAATTAGAACCGCCCCCTTATGTCATTAGGTGTGGTGCAAAACCTTCTCCCTTCTCCTTTTCTCACCACGCCCTTGCAAGAGTGCATTGTGTGTAGTCACGTGCTTTCTAGTTTAGAAGTCGAGAGGACGTCGGCTTCTAATTAGAATGTTGCAGTTTATATAAAGATCACTTTTACGCTTCTTCATCTTCCTCCACGCCTTCGTCATCAGTTACTATTTCCACATTATCAGGAACCTCATCAATTGATAAACTTTTATAATACTGTTCTGCCAATAATGTACGATTGAATTCGGCTGAAGGATCGAGAGAATATACTAATTCTTCTAATTCGTCTATCGTTACTTCAAAAAATTCTTTTCTTAGATTAACTTTGTTTAATCTTTTATTATTAAGAGTTTTATGCATATTTTGTTCTAAACCTACTGCATCATCAGAAAAAATCAAGCTATGCACATCAAATGGGAAAGGAACACTAGCATCTCCTAATTCATTTATTCGTTCCTGTGGTTCAAGTCGTCTTGTCATACCTACTTTAAATACCTTTTCTCCAAACGAACCAAGATTGCTAATAACATACACATATCCAGCTTTTCCGTTTTGCCGACTAATAATATCTTCTTTTTTGTGTTCCACCGATAAAAGTTGCTCTTGAAGTTGAGCAATACGTTGTTGAAGTTGAATAACTTTCTCACTATAAACAGCTAATGAAATCTGTTCGGAGATACTCGCTATCTCGTTCTTATACTTTTCTTCTTCCTTTTCAACCTGCTTACGTTGCTGTTCTAATATTTTGCGTTCTGCGGCTTCTTGTCTCATTTGTTCACGAATTGCACGTTGCTCTTCTTTTATTCGTTCTTTCTGAACGTAATATTCATATTCAATTTTCACAGCTTCAATAAAAAGATACTCAATTTCTCCTATGAATTTTTTAATTGTAGGTGCGATACTTTGGTTACCATCGGTTGCAATATTAAAGTATTTTGCGGTAATAGTTTTAATATCTCCTACCGCTTTATCTAGTTTTCCATAGTTGATGTTATATAGTACATTTTGCAATTCTGATTCAAGAGCAATAACCATAAGTTTGTAAATTGTCATATTCGCTTTTGTTGTGTACCGACCTTTATATTTAGTCAGAGTATCCTGTATGATTTTGTTGTTTTGGTTATATAATTTACGTAATTGCTTCACATCCATTAAATGTAGCTTTAATTGGACAGTAGAAGCTAAAACCTCATCAATTTCATCGTTATTGATATCCTTGCTCAATGTATCATAATTATAATAGTTGTCTACAGCATGCTTAATACTCTTATATACCGTTTGGATTTTTTGCAATTTAACAGCATTAGAGTTAATCGTCTTCTGTGATTCTTCTTTTACATCATCAAGATTTTTTAACTCCTGGCTACGTGATTCAATTTTATTTATGTATTCTTCAAGCTCATTTTCTTTCTGTTTTATTTTATCTCCTATTTCTTTCAAGGCATCTTCTTTTGCTTTTTCACAAATTTCTCTATATAGCTTATTCTTATCTGATAGTTCTATCTGTAGTTTTTGGATTGCCTGTTTAATTAGGAGTTCTTGTGCTTCAAGAGTTGCAATACGCTGACAATCTTGGCATAACCCCTCAATGTTGACTTTTAAAAAAAATCCTTTTTTATTACACTTTTTACACTTGGCCATAAATACTGTCCTCCAATTTAAATCTTTATTTCTCTGATAATACTTAATTTCCCAAACTCAAAATCCCTATCGCCACACAATGTAGCATATTTAATAAGCACACGATTTCACTTAATCATACATCAGCCTTTTCTACGTACACCTTTTATCTTCTTCAATCTTACCGCAATAAAACAAAAAATCCCCAAAGGTCTCCACAGTAATCATCTGTCTATAGGCTCCCTTTAAAGATTTTCTCTATCTTCCAGTATTCTACATCTTTCAAAATCTTTCGTCAAATTTTATATTGACCAATTTTCAAGTCTATTTTGCATTATAATTTATACATAACAAAAAGCCCGCTTTCTATGCGTGTTAGCGGACTTTCCATTACATCTTCATCCTTATATTCGTAACAATCTGCTATACTCTCTTAACGATTCTATTACACACTCAGCAATAAGATTATTAAAAGCCTCCGTCTGACCTTTGACCTGAGCCTGTATAATAGAATTTATATAATCTCTTCTTAAAACAGGAGGTATTATTACAACTGGATAGTCCGCCTGAAGTAATGCTAAGTTCATTAACAACCTTGCTGTTCTTCCATTGCCATCAATAAAAGGATGAATTGTAACCAACTCCAGATGGAGCCAAGCAGCAAAATCTACCGGGTGCAATTGTTCTTTTTTTAACTTTATTTGTGCAGTAAACTCTTGCATCAAGCCTTCTACTTTTTCAGGCTCAGGCGGCAAAAACTCACTTCCACTAATATACACTTCTACTTTTCTATATTCTCCGGCATTTGCATTGTCAATTTGTGAATAAAATAATTCATGAAGCTTTTTTATTCTCGTTTCAGAAATTTCATCATTTAAAATATCATAAACATAATCATAAGCTTTTGCATGTCCTATAGCCTCAAGATGATCTTTCAGCGGTTTCCCTCCAATAGTAATGCCATCTTCGATTACTATTTTAGTCTCGACTTCTGTAAGAGTATTGCCTTCTATGGCGTTACTCGAATAGGTTGAACCGACTTTAAAATAATCTTTAAGCTTTATTAATTGCTCATGATTCAAAGGTCTGGCTTTATTTATTCCTTCTAAAAGAGTTTCGATTTTTGTTTTTAGTTCTGTATTCATACCTTTCATTCCTCCGGCTTATTGTGGATATATTATATCATAAAAGGAATGCTTCCAATACTTCCCTCAAAAACCACCTTAAACAAAAAAGACCCCCTTTCAAGAAATCTTAATCTGATTTCTTCTCCTTTAACTTACTGGGTACTTGCAGGGTAGCTTGCTGGGTAACTTGGCCATTATCTTGGTCGCTATCTTAGTCAGTTGAATTTTTCTAGCTCTCTTCTAGGTCTTTTTTATCATTCCGAGCAAAACTTCCTCGGAATAAAATAGAAGAATATTAAGAAATCCTTTAAAAATAGCAGAAACTTTTTTTCGTTTTGTTTTTCTGTTATTGTTTTTTATTTTCATTTCAACCTGTTTTTTGAAAACTAATTCTTATTATTTGCAGTTTGAGGTTGTTTTTGCAAATTAATCTCTAAAATAAAAACGGCTAAGATGCAAATTTTGCAATCTAGCCGCAAGACTTATGCCTTTTCTCTCCTTGCCACACGTTCCACATGTGTTGGAACATCCAGGTCGTGCTCTAACGCATAATTACTATTTTTATTCTTTATATAAGATTTGACTTTTGCAGCAATCTTTTAATAATCGCTGCCGTTTCAGCTCTGGTAATATTGTCCTTTGGAGCAACATCTCCATTGACTCTTCCTTTTACAGTTCCGGTATTCACACAACCTGCTACAAAATTCTTTGCCCATGAAGCTACATTGCTACCGTCATTGAATCTTGCAAGAACGCTGTCAGCTTGTCCCTCATTTACTTCTGAACCGAGCTTTGTGATTTTCATTGCCCTTGCTATCATAGTCATTGCTTCCTCACGGGTTATTTTCCCATTAGGCTTAAAGCTTCCATCGCTGTATCCTGTGATTATACTGTAACTATAAGCGGTTTTTACATAACCGCAGTACCAATCAGAATCCTTAATATCATTAAATGAATCGTTTCCTGTTCCAGGTCTAAGTCCTAATGCCCTTACAATTATTGCAGCAAATTCTGCACGGGTAATATCACGGTTAGGCTCAAACATACTATTTCCTATGCCGTTTATTATCATTCTTGAACCCATATCATTTACTTCATCTTTTGCCCAGTGGTTTTCAACATCCGCAAAGGTCACTGGATTCCATGCAATAGAGTAAATGCTGTTTGTCAAGCTGTTGATTACCGCATAGTACTTTCCGTCGATAACTGTTATTTTTGTAGGAACATGACGTACTGCCCCATCTGGTTCTACAACAATACCTGTTGTAATCTTTGCCGGGTCAACTCCCTCAGGAATTGCTA
>Ga0074198_1002001_pt1 | contig 11767 bp, 14 predicted proteins | sample EPASupsiteSAE323_FD_64527 | JGI IMG/M metagenome (GOLD analysis project Ga0074198, IMG submission 64527) | Bioremediated contaminated groundwater from EPA Superfund site, New Mexico - Sample SAE3-23 | ecosystem: Environmental > Aquatic > Deep subsurface > Groundwater > Contaminated ...
ATAGTACTTGGAGTCCATGTAAAGATGGAAAACGAACTAGGACTATTTTTGAAAAGAATCCATCTGGTTGTACAGTTGAAAATCCAATTTTAATTGAGTCATGTGTAGTTTGCGACTCTATTACATATACTTCTTGGAGTTCGTGTGTAAATGGATTTCAGACTAGAAGCGTTTCTGAAAAAAGTCCATCTGGTTGCATTCTTGATAATCCTGTTATTGTACAAACGTGTACTAAAGTTGCACCAACAAGAGAAATGACTCGAACTTATTAATAATTTTTTTAAAAAATGTCGAAAAAAATAAAGAGATTTGGAATTGGTAAATTTTTAGTGATGGCTTTAGTTTTAGGTGGGGGATTAATTTATGGAACTCAAATGGCCCAAAAGAATCAAGAGAATAGAAGCAGTGCAGCATCTTCAACACAGGTTTGTAAATGTTCTAAGCCTGTTTATAAAACAGCTTATCTTTGTGGTAAAGCTAAAGGTACTTGGATTTGTCCCAAAAAACCAACTTCAACTCCAACACCATCTAAATGTAGTTATGGTGCAAAAAAATGTGAAGGTAATAATACAATGATTTGTAGTGAAAAAGGTTTATGGAAAGTAAAACTTACCTGTATATATGGTTGTAAGAATGGTGAATGTATATCAAAAAGTACGCCAACTCCCACACCAAAACCAAAATGTATCAATGGAGAAACAATATGTAGTCCTAGCGATGAGGTGTTTATTTGTAAGAATGGAACGTTCACAAAATATAAAGAATGTCCTCTTGCATGTAAGAATGGTGAATGTATATCAAAAAACACACCTACACCAACACCAAAATGTGTTGATGGAGAAACAATATGTAGCCCTGGTGATGAGGTATTTGTTTGTACAGGTGGAACATTTAAGAAATATAAAGAATGTCCTCTTGGTTGTAAGAATGGTGAATGTATATTAAGTCTATGAAGTTGATTAATTAATATAGTACTTAATTATTTTGCTTAGATTGATAGAATAAAGATATGGATTTGATAATTTTTATAGTAGCCTTGTCGGTTTTAGTGTTAGTTCATGAGTGGGGCCATTTTATGGCTGCCAGAAAAACTGGAGTTAAGGTTGAAGAATTTGGGTTGGGTTTGCCACCAAAAATAATTGGTAAAAAAATAAAAGGAACTATCTATAGTTTAAATTGGTTACCAATTGGTGGTTTTTGTAAATTATTTGGTGAAGATCCAACTAATCCAGGAGAAAATGATAAAAAAGAATCATTTTTTTACAAAAAACCTTGGCAAAAAATGATCATAGTTTTAGGTGGGGTATTTATGAACTTAGTTTTAGCAATAGCTATATTTAGCTTAGTCTATTCTATTTTAGGAGTACCAAAAGAAACAGATAAGGTAAAAGTTTTGGAAGTGGTCAAAGGAACACCGGCAGAGATTGCAGGAATAAAAGAAGGAGATTGGATTACTAATGTTGAAGGTATAGAAATAAAAACACCCAATCAATTGACTGATGAAGTGACAAAATATAAAGGGAAAAAAGTTAAATTAACAATAAATAATAAAGAAGTAGAAGTCGAGGTGAGAGAAAATCCACCAGAGGGTGAGGGGTCAATGGGAATAGCAATTTCTAGCACAGAAATGGTTAAATTACCTTGGTATCAATTTTATGAAGGGATTGGAGCTGGTTTTGATGAGGCCTATTATTGGGGGAAAATTATATTTGGTGGAGTAATTAAGATGATTGGAGGATTGCTATCGGGAAATGTGCCTAAAGATGTGTCAGGTCCGATTGGAATGTATGAAGCAACTAGTATGATAAATAAAAATCAGGGTTTACTAGCAGTGATTCATTTTTTTGGAATAGTCTCGGTAAATTTGGCTGTAGTAAATATTTTGCCATTTCCAGCCTTAGATGGTGGCAGAATTATTTTTGTAATTTACGAAATGATTACTAAAAAAAGAGCTAATCAAAAAGTAGAATCAGTAGTTAATAATATAGGGATGTTGATTTTGTTGGCTTTGATTTTGTTAGTAACAGTTGGGGATATAAGCAGAGTTTTGGGTAAATAAAAATCAACTAATTGATTTCTATTTATAGAAATGTTTTACTTTTTTATTAGATATATATTTTCTGAATTTAAAATGAATAAAAGTAATCGTAAAAATGGTTTTTCCCAGATTTTAATATTAATTATCATTTCTTTTTTGGCAATTGCTTTACCAATAACAACAAAATTGGTACAAAAGAGTCAAGAAAATAGAAGTAGTGCAGCTACTAAAACTGTATATGATTGTTTAAAAGGTAGTTCTCAAGGAGTTAGAACGGTTGGTACATATAGTAGTTCTGGTGCTTGTTCTAGTGCTTGTAGCGGAGGTGCGTGTAAATCTCGAACGGTTACTGTCGAGGATGCGAAACCACCAACATGTAGTTATACTTACAGCACATGGGGTGCTTGTGTAAATGGTGTACAGAATAGAAATATAACTAGTCGTTCTCCAGATGGTTGTTCTGGGGGTTCTCCAGTACTCAATCAGAATTGTACTCCTGAAGCTACAGATAATACAAAGATTGCTGGTAGGTGTGGAAGTGGTATCAATAAATGTGAAACTGGAACTCTTGTTGACCTTGCTGATGAAACTGCTTATTATAAATGGAAATGTGGAATTACGGTTTGTACTTATACTAAACAGAAGATTAATGGTTATTGCGGTTCTGCTAATAATAGTTGTACTGGTGGTACTTTAAGAGACGATGCTGACACTTCAGCTAATTATGTTTGGACTTGTCTAGGAGTAAATGGTGGAAATAATGCCAGTTGTTCGAAAGCTAAAACTGTAGTTGATGGTTGTGGTACTGGTTTATATACTTGTAATAGTGGAGCAGCAACTAATAAAGAAGAAGATAAAGCAGCTTTAACTTGGAGATGGAAATGTGGTACAGTTAGTTGTTCTTTGCCTTATGCTTCTTGTTCTGCTGGTAATAGACCTTTGGGATGTCCTTGTCCGAATAATAATTCTTTGTGTGCATCAGGGACTTGTTATGACAACTATTGTGTTGGTTCTGGTTGTAAATATGCTGGATCTTTTATATCAGCAGGTCAATCTCAGTGTTTTAATGCTTTTTTTGGAGCATATTCTGATTTGGTGAGGTGTGATATTGTTAACGGCAAACCAAGAGCCTTTATAGTAAAAAGTTATAAAAAAGCCAATTGTGAAGGTATTGAGAGTGATGGTTCTGGTCTTGGTTGTACTTATGGAAAAACGACTTTAGTTGATGGTCAACATCAGTGTTTTAATGTTTTTATGAAGAGTGGAGTTTTTTCTGGATCTGTGATGATTGCATGTGATAATGGCGTTCCTAGAACTGAAACACGTTTCCCAAGAAAAAATTGTGCAGAAGGAAACGATAATGCTGATGATGATGTCGATACACCAACAGCTGATGATGATGAAACTGGGAATACTACAACTACTAAGTTTTATTATGGAAAGAATTGTACTGAAGGTAGCTTTACCAGTTATTCTGATTGTACTAGTAAAACTGGTTACAATTGTTTTAATAGTAAAGACGTTTGTTTGGCTTATTATGGTATAAAATATGATCTTTATTCTAAATCTGGAGCAACATGTGATTCATCTACTGGAAATTGGAAATGTACACACATAACGAATTCTTCTAAGCCAGGTGATGGAGTAACTACATTTACTGATGAATCTGCATGTGAAGGAGCTTCTGGTTGTGATAAATCATCTAGTGATGATGGCGGTGGCGGTGGTGATTATTCTGTTTGTACTGCTAATGCTGTTTCTACAACGGAATGTTATGATTCCACTCATTTGAAAAAATGTGACAGTACTGGTCTTGCTTGGATACAAGGTGATCAGTGTTCTACAGGACAAGTTTGTACAAATGGTGTTTGTGGTGTTGGCACTACTGGTGATTTAAAACTATCTTTTAAAATTGCCTTTGATGGAGTGGCTTCAGGAAACTTGACTTGTATGGATAACTTTAAAACAGTTAATTTAATTGTAGGTGCGGTTGGAACGACCTTAACTCAGGAATTATCTGTTGGAGTAAGTAAAACAGCTTTAACTACAAGTAAGACTTATGCTATTTTTGAAGCCGATAATGTAGCTTTAGGAGTTGGTTTTTCTGGAAGGACCAATGTCTATGCCAGAATAAAAGGTCAAGTACACGCTAGGATGTATTATTGTGTTAAAAGCCAATCAGCAAAAAATACTAGCGAAGTGTGTAATCTATCTTTAGATGGTACGGTCAATAACTTTTACGAATATCCAATTTTTGGTGGTGATGTTAATCAAGATGGTGTTGTTAACACGTCTGATTATACAGTGATAAAAACTGCTTTGTTCACGACCGGTTGTGGAATTAAAAGTGATTTAAATGGTGATGCAATTGTTAATGAGTTTGATTATAAAATATTTAAAGTGGCTTTGGAGGCAAAATATGATGAATAAATTTAAATTATTATGTTTATAATAAAATTATGAATAACAACAAATTGATAAAATTTCTAATCCCATTAGTAGCAGCAGTGGTTGTGTTTGAAAGTATAGTTTTGGTTAATAATTTGGAAAAATCCAATAAAGCTGATCAAAATATAAAGACAGAAGAACAAGTTAAAGTAGATAAACCAGTAGTTGAAGATCCGGTTATTACTTTTAATTTTAAAGTTAATTCGACTAGTTCAGCTCAGATGAAAGTTGGAAAGAGTTATAAAGTAGATTTGGTTTTGAATCCTATAGAAACAAAAGCTGTTGATGGTGTTGAAACTTATATTAAGTATGATCCAGAAATTTTCAAAATTGCTAATTTAGTTTCAAATTCTGCATTGGTAAAACCTGAAATTAGTAAGATAGATAGTGATTTGGGGATGTTGAGTAACATCTTCCTAATAGAAGATAAAGATGGTTTACTACTAACTAGTAATAAAGAAGTTGTTTTATTCAGTTTCAATGTGACTCCATTAGAAGAAGGGGACTATAGCTTAGATTTAAGTCGTGACAGTGTTGATAGAAAATATGATACCTTAATAGTAGAAACTAGTACGGCAAAATCATTAGGCTGGACTGGTGGAAAGTTAGATATTAAAGTGACTAAATAAAAATGAAAAAAACTGCCTTATTTTTATTTTTGTCTTTAGCTTTCTGGGTGACCGGGGCAAAGGCAGTGGAAGCAGTAGCTTATTTGACTGTTAATCCAACAACTGGAAATTACAATGTTAATGACACTTTTACAGTTACTTTAGGTGCTAATTCTGGTGGTGAGTCTGTTGGTGGAATTGACGGTATAGCTGTTTATGATTCTTCTAAATTAGAATTGACTTCAGCAGTTCAATCTAGTGATATGGTTTTTTTGAACGTTGATGGTGGTGGTTATTGTAGTATAAAAAAAGAAATTGGAACAGTAAGTTATAGTTGTGCATCTAATGATACTATTGGTGATAAAGCAGTAAATGGTAATTTAGTAACGTTGACTTTTAAAGCAATAAGTACTGGTACTGCGAGCTTATCTTATACTTGTAGTTCTTCAACTACAGATTCCAATATAATTGGAAGCTCTTCTGTTGTAGACATTATTGCTTGTAGTTCTAATCAGACTGGTTCTTATATAATTGGTTCTGCTTCTAGTTCAACTTCTACTTCTACTCTAACTCCAACTTCTTCTTCTACCACTACAACCAGTACAACATTACCACAAACTGGTAATACTGGAGTTACTATTGGGTTGATTGCTTTTGGATTAGTAAGTTTGATATCAGCAGCTTTTTTTAAATTCCTATGAGAGGTAAGTTGAATGTTAAAACTATAGTTATTTTAGTGGTTCTTTTGGTAGTAATAGTGTTGGGAGTTATTGGTGTTAAAACAATTCAAACTTTTATGAGTGGAGCCACTAGTGATGTAGAACCAGTAGGAGTGACAGCTATTTCTTCAGACGATGGTAAGACAGCTGTCGTTTCTTGGACTTCTGATAAAGCAGCTATATCTAAAATTGAATATGGTACAACAGCAGCTAGTTTAGTATTGATGGCTATCGAAAGTGATTCAACAGCAAATCATAAAATTTCTTTGACTTCTTTAAGACCAAATACAACTTATTATTACCGAATTAGAATTGGCGAAGATGTTTTTGATAATAGTGGTATCCCTTATAGTTTTAAAACAAAAGGAGAGGTAGTGGTTTCAGTAACACCAACGATAACGTCAACACCACTAGCTTCTTCAATTACCCCAGGTGTTGAATGTAAAAATGGAGTTGATTATAACAAGGATGGATCAACTAATTCGGTAGATATGATTTATTGTCGACAGCAAGGTGGAAAGATTGTAGCAGTGACTACGACTCCGTCACCAAAAGTAACTTTATCAACGTCTCAGTGCACTGGTACAATTGCTGATTATAATAGTGATGGTGTGATCAATAGTTTTGATAGAATCAATTGTTTACAAAGTATTGGTCAATGAGGTAAAATAGACGATTGTTAAATTAAAGGAGGTGGCAATTTTTACATGCCAATTATAGTTAAAAAGAAAAAAGGTGAATCAAAAGACGATATTATCGGTAAATTTAGAAGGTTGTGTCTTGAAGAAGATATAACAGAAGAGGTTAAAAAAAGAACCGCTTATGTTAAACCATCTGAAAAAAGATATGCCAAAAAAAAGATAATTGTTTGGCGAGATAAATGTAGACGCCGTGCAAAAAATTCCAGACGACATGATCAAAGATAAATTAAAATCAAACAGTGTTGAAGCACTTAAAAACCATGACAGTGTTAAGGTGGGTGTTTTAAGGTTTTTAATATCTTTAATTGATAAAAAAGAAATGCAATTACCAGTTGGTCAAATGACAGAGGCTGATGAAATTGGTGTTTTAAGAAAGGAATTAAAAAATAAAGAAGAATCTCGGGAAATGTTTTTAAAAGGTAATCGTAATGATTTAGTAGAACAACTGGATTATGAAATTAAAGTTTTAAAAGAATATTTACCTGAAGAGATCTCCGAAGATAAAGTAGCTGAAATTGTGACTAAAGTAGTGGCCGAAAAAGGTAATAATTTTGGTCTAGTAATGAAAGAAGTAATGATTCAGCTAAATGGAGCAGTTGATGGAAGTATAGTTTCAAAAATAGTCAAAGAAAAAATTTCTAATGTCTAATATAATTTTGATTAATCATCCAAAGAATTGGGGATTAAGTGAATCGTTGGTAAAAAGATTGTCTTTGAAAGCTTTAAAAAATAAGGGATATATTGACGATGTAGAATTAAGTGTCTTATTTGTAGGCCGAAAAAAGGCTAAAGATTTGAATGTTAATTATAGGAAAATGAGTTATATCCCTCAAGTTTTGGGTTTTCCTATGTCGATGAATAAAGATGCTGATGGGGTAATTCGATTGGGAGATATTGTGATCTGTACTCAAAAATTAAAATACGAAGTAAAATTTCAAAAATCGACTTTGGAAAAAGTATTGTATGAGTGGTTGGTACATGGAGTGGAAAATTTAATGAAAGGTTGATATAGAAAATGTTATTGTAAAGAGAGTTTAAGAATGGTTTAATCCTATTTGATGTCAGTTTTTTATTTAAAATATAGACCAGTTTCAATTTCAGACTTGGATTCAACACAAGCAGCCGAGGGTTTGAGAAAAATTTTAATGGCCAAAGAAGCGCCACAGTCTTTTTTGTTTGTGGGCCCAAAAGGTTCAGGAAAGACTTCAGCTGCTAGAATTTTGGCTAGATCAGTAAATTGTTCCAATTTAAAAGATGGTGAACCTTGTGGAGAGTGTGAGAGTTGTAAATTGATTTTGGAGGGGAAAGAGATGGATATTATAGAAATTGACGCAGCTTCAAATAGAGGAATTGAAGACATTAGGGATTTAAAAGATAGAGCTTATCTAATGCCGAGTAAATTAAAGAAGAAAGTCTTTATTATCGATGAAGTTCACATGTTAACCAAAGATGCTTTTAATGCTTTATTAAAACTTATTGAAGAACCGCCAAAACATACAGTTTTTGTATTGTGTACTACTGATCCAGAAAAAATTCCAGAGACTGTTTTATCAAGACTTATGCGGGTTGATTTTAAAAAAGGAACAAAAAAAGAATTAGCTAAATCTCTAAAGAGAGTAATTTTGGGAGAAGGTTTGGAAGTGGACGAAAAAGTAATAAATTTAATGGTAGATAAAAGTGATGGAAGTTTTAGAAATTTACATCGAATTTTTAATGAAATTTATTTAAATATAGGAAATAAAATAGATTTTGAGGCAGTTTCATCATTTTATAATGAAATGGGAGGGGAATATTCAGAAAATTGTTTTGAAGCAGATCTATTGATTGGTGAAACAAAAATAATTTTAGAAAAACTAGAACAAATGGCAGATAAAGGAATAGATTTTAAAAATTTTACTCAAAGATTATTAGTTTATTTTCAGAATAAATTATTGCTTTCTTTTGAAGTAGGACAAGGAGACAAAAGTGATTTTAAAGTAAAAGATTTGGAAAGATTAATTGATTTATTAATTAGAGCTATAAAACAAACTAGAGAAATAGAAATTGAGCAATTACCATTGGAATTAGCAGTGATTGATTTTTTAGGAGAGGAAATTGAAAAAAAAATAATAAATAAAATTGAAAAAAAAGAAGTTGAAGAAAAAAAAACAGAAACTAAAATAAAAGAACCAGAAGAAGAGAAAACAGAATCAATCGAAGTTGAAAAAGAGAAAATAAATATGTGTTTGGATTCAAAAGTAGATATGGATAAAGTTGTTAGTGCTTGGGGAAATTTATTAATGACAGTTAAGCCTTTTAATCATTCAGTTGAAGCATTTTTGAGAGCAACTCAACCAAAGTCTATAAAAGGTAATTGTTTGATATTGGAAGTTTTTTATCCATTTCATAAAGATAGACTAGAGGAGATTAAAAATAGAAAAATTGTAGAAGATGGTTTGAAATGTGTTTTGGGAGCAGATATGAAATTTGAATGCGTTTTGGCAAAAGATAAAAAGAAACCATTGATAATAAATAATGACACACCAATGGAAAGTATCAGCCAAGAACTAGTTAATGACTCTAAAGAAAATAAAAAAGATTTGTATGATGTAGCCAAAGATATTTTTGGGTAAATGGTAAAATTAATAATTAAAAATTTAAAAATATATTTATGTTTGATAAAGCAAAAATGTTAGCTCAGGCTTATAAATTAAAAAAAGCAATTGAGTCAGAAACAATAGAAGTAGAGGAAAGCGGGATTAAAGTGGTGGTAAGTGGTGATCAAAAAATAAAATCTTTATCAATTAATGGTGGAGAGAATAAAATATTAGTTGATACTATAAATAAAGCAGTTAAAAAATCTCAAGAGATGGCGGCTAAGAGAATGAAAGATATGGGTGGTCTTGAAGGATTATTTTAATATGGCGGAATTTCCAAAAGTAATCAAAGATGTAATCAACTCTTTTGAGAGGTTACCAGGAATTGGACCTAAAGGAGCTGCTAGATTGGCTTTTTATTTATTGAACACTCCTAGGACCTATGTAAAGGAGTTAGCTGATTGTTTGGTAAAAATGAAAGATGAAATTAAAATTTGTCGAACTTGTTTTTCAGTTAGTGAAAAAGAAGTTTGTGCAATTTGCTCTGATGAAAGAAGAGACCACTTTATAATTTGTGTGGTAGAGAGAGCTATTGACGTAATGGCAATTGAGAATATGGGAGGTTTTAAAGGTGTTTATCATGTTTTAGGAGGAGTTATTAACCCCCTTGATCATATCGGTCCAGAGGATTTAAAAATTAATGAATTGGTTGAAAGAGTAAGAAAGATTGATAATATGGCTGAAATTATTTTGGCAACAAATCCAACTATGGAAGGTGAAGCGACAGCTTTATATATAAAAAAGAAATTGGAAGATTTGAAATTAGAAAATTTAAAAATAACTAGAATTGGAAGTGGTTTACCAATGGGAGCTGACTTAGAATATGCTGATCAGGCAACCTTAAGTCGAGCTTTAGATGGAAGGAGAGATATATAATATAAGTGTTATGAAAATATATTTTGCAGGATCGATTACTGGTGGTAGAGATGACAGTGAACTTTATTTGGAAATAATTAAACTATTAAAAAATTATGGTAATGTTTTAACAGAACATGTAGGTAATGATAAGTTAACTCAAATGGGTGAAAAAATTAGTGATAAAGAAATTTATGAAAGAGATATCGCGTGGGTAAAGGAAAGTGATGTGTTAATAGCAGAAGTAACTCATCCAAGTTTTGGAGTAGGGATAGAAATTTCAAGAGCAACTGAATTTAAAAAAAAGGTTATTTGTATCTATAGAGATAAAGAAGGAAAAAGATTATCGGCTATGATATCTGGATGTCCAGGGGTCTTAGTATTTAAATATCAAAAGATTGAAGAATTAATAGAATTTTTCTCAAAAAATTTATGAATAATCAAATAATTAAAGGTATTAGTAAGGGATTCAAAAAATTAGCTGATGAAACAATTGAGAAATTAGGTGATGAAAGTCAAAAAATTTTAGAGACGACAATTAGCGGAAAAGAGTTGTTGGGTTTGGATGGTGGAGTAAGTAATAACCAATTGGCTCATGAACAACAAGAGGATGAAATTAAAAAACAAGAAGAAATTAGAAGAATTAAAAATGAAATGGGTTTGGGAAGAGATGTGGAAAAAGAAGTTGAAGAAATTAGGAATCAAAAAGAGAAGGAAGAAGAAGAAAAAGAGAAATTCTTTGAACAAGAAAAACAACAGAAAGAAATGGAAGCACAGCAAATTGCTGAAAATAATAATAATTTAATGATGGAATCAACTAATCCGGCAAAACAAAAGAAGTCTAGGGGAAGTGCTATGGCTCATAAAAAGAAGTCACAGCCGGATCAATCTCAAATGTCACAAACACAGGAATTTAAAGGAAAGGTAAATTAATTGATATAATTGGTTTGTATGCAAAAAGTTTTTTTATACAATACAGCAACGAGACAAAAAGAAGAATTTAAACCGATTAAAGAAAATAAAGTTGGTATTTATTCGTGTGGACCGACAGTTTATTGGAATCAACATATTGGACATATGTATGCTTATACTCAATGGGGGACCTTAGTCAATTTTTTGCGTTATGTTGGGTATGAAGTTAAGTGGGTGATGAATTTGACAGATGTAGGTCATTTAACATCTGATGCAGATACCGGTGAGGATAAAATGGAAAAAGGGGCATTAAGAGAAGGGTTGACTCCATGGGAAATTGCTAAAAAATACGAAAAACAATTCATTGAGAGTCTTGAGCTTTTTAATATTCAGAAACCAGATGTGTTGTGTAGAGCTACTGAACATATTAATGAACAAATTGATTTAGCAAAGAAAATTGAAATTAATGGTTTCAGTTACAAAACAGAAACTGGTTTAGTTTTTGATACTTCAAAGTTTAAAGATTATGCAAAATTTGCTAATTTAAAATTAACTGAAATGGATGCTGGTAATAGAGTAAAAGTGGATATTGATAAAAAAAATCCTTGGGATTTTTTGCTTTGGGTAACAAATCAACCAAATCATATAATGAAATGGAATAGTCCCTGGGGTGAAGGATTTCCTGGTTGGCATTTGGAATGTACCGCCATGTCAACAAAATATTTAGGAGAAACTTTTGATATTCACACTGGTGGAATTGAACATATAGGAGTTCATCATACTAATGAAATTGCTCAAGGTTTTGGTGCTTTTGGTCATCAAACTGCAAATTATTGGATTCACAATGCTT
>Ga0074198_1002003_pt1 | contig 11764 bp, 9 predicted proteins | sample EPASupsiteSAE323_FD_64527 | JGI IMG/M metagenome (GOLD analysis project Ga0074198, IMG submission 64527) | Bioremediated contaminated groundwater from EPA Superfund site, New Mexico - Sample SAE3-23 | ecosystem: Environmental > Aquatic > Deep subsurface > Groundwater > Contaminated ...
TTGCAAAATGGTGCTGTTGCTCCAGTTATGTCCACCTCTTGGAATACATCTTTTCCGATAAGCTCCGAAGACACCTGACCAGTTATCGCAACCATAGGAACTGAGTCCATATAAGCTGTTGCTATTCCGGTTATTAAATTTGTGGCTCCCGGTCCTGAAGTAGTGATGCAAACGCCGGTTTTTCCGGTAACACGCCAATAACCACTTGCCATATGTCCTGCCCCTTGTTCCTGTCTTACTAAAACATGTTTGATTTTTGAATTAGGTAACTCGTCATATACAGGACAGATTGCCGCCCCAGGATACCCAAACATGATATCGACGCCTTCCATTTCAAGAGATTTGATTATGGCTTTTGCTCCTGTCATTTTCATTTTCTATCACACCTCTATTCTGAAAAATAAAAACCCTTCGTCCATGCATATATATGAATATATAGGGACGAAGGGTCATCTTCGCTGTACCACCCTACTTTAGTTCCTTTTGGAACTCTTACTATAGGTTCTTCTATAACGGGAATCTCCGGCACGTTCCTATCTTGTTTCGGAACGGCAGCTCAGGGATGAGTTATTCTTGCATTCCATCTGCACATTTCCACCTAGCATGTGCTCTCTGAAAGTTACAGAATGCAACTTTTTTTCCTTCATAGCCTTTATCTATGCCTCTTTTTAATTATACATATTTTAACAACAATATTTTATTTCTGTCAATGTTTTATTATTATATTCTATAATAATTTTTATGCTTCTTAGCTATTTGAATGTTGGGGCATATATTAATTTTCAAATCTGCAAAATTCACTCCAATGCTGTCGAATTATTTTGTTGTATTTTCTTTTGGAAAATTTTATAATAATTAGCAAGTACATCAATTCAGGAATTTACTGTTTTTTTATATAAACCTTTCGGAGGAGTAAGATGTTTTATCTTGGTGAAGTACTAGAAAAGGATTTTTTGATATCTCTACAAAAGATGCTGGTTGAATCTTCTAAAACTTTTGTTTGTATATATGAAAGAAACGGTTCACTTTTATCTTATGAACAACATCCTTTGTTTGTTTGCACTTGTTCAGAAAATGATATTTCAGATTCAACATTTAATCAAACGCTGTGCTGTGGTCAATTAACCAATCTTCCAATCAATAAATCAGAAAAGCCTTGCACAATAAGAGTAAAATGCTCTTGTGGTATTGATATATTTGTAATTCCGATAAAATATAACCAAAAGACTATAGGATATATGACAATTGGAGTTCCTCGTTCTTTCTCTTATTTTAATGCTACTCCAGCTAGAGTAGCCGCTGCTAAATCAGGTCTTTCTGCTTTGACAATAAGAAAGTTGTCTTTAGAATTTAGAAATGGACTTAAAAATCAGCTCAAAGAAGCTAATAAAATCATATCAAAAATATATGGAGATAGAATCAAGTGCCAAATAGGCAAGCCTGCTCTAACTTGCGATGATTTTAACTCTCTGTTTCATATCGTTATTAGTGAATCTGCTCCATGTGTAACGTTATTCAAGAAGGTAGGAAAAGAATTAAAAATATTATATGCCAATAAACCTTCTCTTGAATATTATAAAGTTAATTCACTAGATGAAATTATAAATAAAAGTATCACTGACATTTTCCCTTATTGTGAGAGTATTAGTGACCTTCATTATAAAGTAATCGAAAGTGGTAACCCCATAAAGATAAGTGAGTTTATGTTTAAAGATTCCCAAGCCAATCAACCAACTTGGTGGAATCTTAATATAACCCCATATTACAAAAAAGGTAAGATTCAAGGCAGCATATCAATCCGCAATGACATTACTGAACACGTTATTGCAAGGAAGACTTTCCAAGAGCTTTCAAATAAGTTCCAAGAAAAATCAAGCCTGCTTGAGGCTGTTATTGATAACATGTCTGAAGGTCTTGTTTTCTGTGATAAAGAAGGAAATTATCTTTTTTGGAACAAAGCCGCATACCGGTTGTTAAATGTAAAAAATAAGATTGAAAAAATTGGACAAACCAAAGATTTTTTTTATTTAACATCCTTAGACGGAAAAATCATTCCTGCAGAAGAATATCCTATTCAAATAGTTTTTAAAGGATTTTCTATAAAAGATCAAGTTTATGTTGCTAACATGAAAGATGCTTCGCACGAAAGAAGAGTTCTTTTATTTAATGGTAAGCCAATTTATGACAAGGACAATAATTTTATGTTCGGGTTGATTACTTTTAGTGATATTACCCAAATCAAAGAACAAGGTAAACGAATTGAAAAGCAGTGGGACTTCATAAACCGTGCCCTTGACCAGCTTGAAGCTCCCGTTTATATTTTGACATATCCTGACTTAAAATTTGTTCTTTCTAATAAACAAGCAAATATTTTTTTTAGTTCAATACTTAAAAGAAAAATTGATAAAGATAACATATCCAACGAAACCGTAAAAATAGTCTCGGAAGCCATAAATTTTGCTGATATTGAAAAATATTATTTAGATCTGGGTCGCAACAAGAAAATCCATACTATTACTCCTACTATTACTTTAAATATTGATGGCAAGGCAAGATATTTTACTGCCATAAGCACTCCAATTCAAAATAGCCTTGGAGAAACAACCCATATAATCTGTAGCGCTTTTGAAATAACAAGTTCTATAATATACAGCAAGAAGCTTGAAGAAATTTCCAGATTGAAAGAGGAGTTCTTTGCAAATGTATCACATGAATTTAGAACTCCATTAACAGTTATCCTTGGTGCTCTTCAAATGTTAAACAGCACTGTTCCTCCAACAAAACCCGAAGAATTTCTAGTAAAAACCGGTAAATATCTGGCTATTATGAAACAAAACTGTCATCGATTGGTCAAGCTTATAAATAATCTTTTAGACGTTACGAGAATAGATTCAGGGTATCTAATTCTCTCTTTTCAGAATCATGATATTGTTTCTCTTGTTAAAGAAATAACAATGTCTGTTTCTGATTTTATTTCACAAAAGAACATTGCATTAAAATTTTCTTCAAATGTAATGTTTAAAGAAATGCCTGTTGACGTTGATAAAATTGAAAGAATTCTACTGAATCTGTTATCAAACGCCGTAAAATTTACTCCAGAAGGAAACAAAATATTCGTCTCTTTAAAGGATAAAGGTGAATATATTGAAATCCGCGTAAGAGATACAGGCGTAGGCATTTCTCAAGAAAAGCTTGAAATAATATTTGAAAGATTCAGGCAAGTAGACAACATATTAACTAGGAATAACGAAGGAAGTGGTCTCGGTCTATCTATTGTAAAATCGCTGGTTCAACTACATGGAGGGACAATAAAGGCAAAAAGCAAAATAGGCAAAGGAACCGAGTTTATAATTGTTCTTCCAACAAATCCTTCTGAAAAAGAATATATGCAAATGCCTGCAACAGCTCACACTGATCGTACTATCAGTAACATTATCAACATAGAATTCTCTGATTTGAATTTAAAATAGGATAAAACATGTTATAATTTTATTATTAATAAAAAAACAGGAGATAAAGATATGGCTTTTCTTGTAAACCTATTTTCAAAGTTTAAGAAATCATCCATACCAAAAGAAATAGCTGCTCTCAGCAATTCATGTGACACTATGTTCCAGAGAATCTTTAACAAATGTCGCAGAGAGATTGGACAAGAACTTATAGATGTAATAAATATAAAAAAGAATGCAATTGAAAGTCTTAAAGACAGTAATAATGATGCAAACCTAAAATCACTTTTGGTAAAAAAAATTCTTGTCTTAGTGGAAATGTACCTTAATCATGCAGAAAACTACACAAACTGTTTGGAAGGTTCAAGAAATCTTTCAAAAACAGAATCAACTTCAGCTGAACTTATAAATGCAAGCAAAGAAAAACTCACACAGATAGTATCTTTGCTTAAATCTCTAAATGTACAATTAAACCTTAATTCCGACAGCTGTTTTGTTGAAGATAGTGATGAAATAATTAACGAAGCTTTGGCTTTAAACAATGTGCTTGACGAGAACTTCAAAAACAAGCTGTAATTAAAATGTACGGAGGATAAAAATGAATTTACAAGGTTTAGCATCCCTTACGTTCAAATATCCATTTCGCAAGCATCAAATCATGATTCTTGAAAAATTCGACAATCTTATGGGTGCAAAAAAAAATTCAAGATTTAAATATCATGTTGTTTCCCCTCCAGGCTCAGGTAAAACTATTGCCGGAATTGAAATAGCTATAAGGTTAAAGGTTCCAGTTTTAGTAATGTGCCCCAACACCGCTATTCAGGGACAATGGATGGATAAAGCAAAAATGTTTATTCCCGAAGGTTCAAATCTAGAACTAAATTCTCTTGTAAGCTCAGACCCTAATGATTTAAAGTTTCTCAATGTCTTTACATATCAATCGTTAAGTATCCCCGATAATAGTGATGAATCCGCAATAATAATTGCAGAGAATCTTTGGGCTGATGCTTTAAGTAAATCATCAGGAATTCCTGTTGAAGAATCATTAGATAGAATTTATAAAATGAAGGCTTCAAATCCAGAAAGCTATGCCAAAGAACTGTCTAAATATACCAACAAACTAAGACATGAAAACCTAAAGGATACTGCGGTTGACTTATTTGAAATATTGCATCCGAATGCAAAAAAACTCATATTGAATCTTAAAGAAAATGGTATAAAAACCATGATTTTTGACGAATGCCACCATTTGCAGAATTATTGGGCATTAGTTATGGCAGAAATAGCACAAAAATTGGAGATAGGCAATCTAATTGGTTTAACAGCTACTCCTCCAATAACTGATGATAAAGAAAAAATGGAGTGCTACAATACACTTCTTGGCGATATAGATTTTCAGATTCCAACACCCGCTGTTGTTAAGGAAGGGATGCTTGCTCCTTATCAGGATTTAGCATATTTTTGTGTTCCTCTTCCTGAAGAATTTGATTTTATTAAAAACAGTCATCTCAAGTTTCAAGAAATAACCTCTTCTTTTGATTCTCAAAATTCAGATTTCTATTATTGGATATCTGACCGCATAATCAACAGAAAACTTGTAACCGGCGAAACCCAGGAATGGTCGAAGTTTTTCAAAACACGGACCAACTTTGCAATAGCAGGAGTAAAATATTTACTTAAAAATAACTGTAAGCTTCCTTGGGAAATTACTGTTACTGAAGCCATGTACTCAGAAATGTCTTTAGATGACTGGTGTGCATTGATAGAAGATTATGCATTGAATTTATTGAAATTAAGCTCAAAAGAAGAAGACAAAATTTTATATGAGGGAATTAGAGAAGCATTAAGAAGCCTTGGTTATGTTCTTTCTGAAAATGGTATCAGGGCATATAGCTCACCAATTGACAGAATTCTTGCCTACAGTAAGAATAAGATACAATCTTTGAAACTATTACTCAAGAATGAAATGAAAGCCATGGGCGATAAAATACGCGTTACGATTATCACAGACTTTGAATTTTCAAATGCGCTTTCTCTGAAAAAAATGGAAAATCTTCTTGATGAAGAAAGTGGCGGCGCAATAAGGGTTTTAAAAGAGCTTACATCTGATGAAGAAATAGATAGACTTGACCCCGTAATGGTTACTGGAAGCAATCTTCTTTGTGATGAAGACTTGGCTCAAACCTTCATTAATCTTAGCAAAAAATGGGCGGAACAAAACTCCTTTGATATTAATCTTTCGATTGATCCTACAATAACAGGGACATTTTGTTCAATTATTGGTACCGGAAAAGATTGGTGCTCTCGAACCGCAGTCCTATTTACAACATACATTTTCGAACAAGGCATTACAAAATGTATGGTAGGAACCAGAGGTCTTCTTGGTGAAGGTTGGGACAGCATAAATCTTAACACCCTAATAGATATGTCTACAGTAACAACATACGCATCGGTTAATCAATTACGCGGACGAAGCATTAGAAAAAGTGAAATAGATCCTAAGAAAGTGGCAAACAATTGGGATATTATTTGCGTTGCACCTGGGCTTGAGAAGGGTTACAACGATTTGGACCGTTTATTCCGTAAGCATGAAAACTTTTATGGAATATGTGACGATGGGCAGATTCAATGTGGAATTAATCACTTGGATGGTTCTCTTTCTTTGTGTGAAAACCACCTTTTGTCAGAGGATATAACTGGTATAAATCAAAGAATGCTTACAAAAGCAGATGATAGAGCAAAAGCATATGAAAAGTGGGGAATCGGTCAACCATATGAGAATATAAATATGGGCTGCTGTGAATTAAAAATTCTAAAACCCATAATAATGAAGGCTGGGAGCGTTTATGGTGAGGAGCAAAGCATTTTAGCAAGCAAGCTAAGAGCCGGAATATACTCCACAGTAGCAAGCTGCCTTTTTCTTGGCTCACTAAACTATCTTATTCCAGAATATATTGAAACCGCGTATCTTACTGGTTCATTAGGCGTACTTCTTGGTTTAAATGCCCTTAGAAGCTTCTATTCATTTTTTGCATATGGAAATGAAAAATTTCTAAAGCTTACTATCATTTCATCTGTAAAAGATATTTCAATGGCTCTTTATAATGCCTTAAAAGAATGTGAGCTTGTCGACAAAACTCTAAACGACGACAAAATTGTTATTAACGAACGAGATGATGGAACTATAAGGGTACATCTAGAAGCATCAGAAAACGATTCTACACTGTTTTCAACTTCTTTGTCTGAAATTCTATCTCCAATTGGAGACCAACGCTATGCAGTTGAAAGATATGAAGTTCCTGTACCCAAGACCTCCCTGTTTCGCGTTCTTTATATGATTCGATATGGGCTTAACAAATGTCCTCCGGTTCTTATGAGCTATCATCCTCTTCCTACAGCATTAAATTCCAAGGAGAGAGCTATCATTTTTCAAAAATATTGGAATAAGTTTGTAAGTCCTGGAGAAGTAGTTTTTCTAAAAGGAGAAAAAGGCCAAAAGGTGTTGGAAAAGTATGGTCGAATAAACTCTCTAGGCGTAAAGAAACAAGTGGAAAATATATGGAGATAACCGCCTTTACTTTTTCTCCTTTATATATTCAGCATACGAATAATAAGTAACGTATATTGATGATAAGATAATCGGCACTATAACAAAGTAAAAAGCATACCTTGCATAAATTAATCCAATCAATGATAGCCCCGCCGATATTTTAAATAACAAGCCACCAAGTTTATGGGTTTTTCCCCAAACGCTTTCACTGCTTAAAGTCCATGGCGTTTTTATACCAATAAACCAATTCATTTTTGACTTTTCAAGCAGTATTCCTGAATAAAAAAACAAAACCGCAAAAGCTGGGACAAGAGCTTGCCCCATATTAAATCTATAGTTTAGGTTCCAAAGAATGGTTAATTTATAAATATAGAGCAAGAATAACAATATAAGAATTATAAACCAATCATAATAATTTCTGAAATCATCAATATTCCTTTTCAAGGGATCTATCCTTGGTAAAACAAAAAACAATACAACCATCCCTAGAGAAATAAATGGCATTAAGAATAATCCCCAAAATTTCGACATGTATCCATCAGCCTGACCTTGAATATTCCAATGTGATGCAAACTTAGCTGGCATAATGTTAAAAAAATATGCTGCTGCCCCAAATGATAATATTACTAATAAAATCGCCAATATTTCGATTTTTCTAATTTTCATAAAACTCTCACCTCAAAAACGAATCTTTTTAATAATATTATTCCCAAAAAACAAAAAGACTTCCCTTAAATGAACTGAACCCAAAAAGAAAGTCTTTTATTATTTCCTTATATTTCAAGGCCTATATTTACCTGCATTTCTCCAACACTTGTTTCAACATTAATTGCCAACGTCTTTACTGTACTAATGAGAAAAAAAACATTCTTGCCAATTATAAAAGTTGGTGTGGTAAAGTCAGTAAACGTTTCATTATTTGAAAGTATTTTACAGCCTCTTCCTGTAATAAGATTTGATAACTCTGATATTGCACTTCTGGCATCCTCATCAACTTCCTCAACAGGCATTCCCATCATCATTGTAGATGCAAATTTTTTTGCTGAATCTGTTGTGAAAGAATAAGCAATATTGCCACGAGTACTTCCAATTAAACCAACCACCGCGGTAACTTCCTTATCCGAAAACATGTTTTCTTTTACTTCAAGCTTGGAAATTTTTAAATCTTCAATTCCAAAAGTTGGTAAAATCGTATAGACTGCCTCTACAAACGAATTTATATATTCTTCATCCACTGACCTCTGGACTCCTTTCAAAAGCAATATTTATTCTTATTTTCCCACATTCAGTATTTATATTTACAGACTCTGAAGGAATCTTATCAAGGCATACCAAAGCTTCATCTCCAGCAAAAACTACTGGAGGAACAAGTCTTAACCTCATTAAAAACTTGTTATTTATATCTGTAAGACCATCTCCGGCAATAATATTATTCAATTCCGAAATTGTAGAAAGCACTAACTGATCCTTTTCTGTATCAAAGCTTCCTGCATTTATTTTACTAGCAAGATAAATAGCTGTGGAAGGTTCCATATCAATTAAAAACCTCCCTTTTGTCTTTCCAGAAAAAGATATTATAGAAGTAACTCCTTTTGATTGTATTTCATTTTTCTCTTCATATGCTTCTTCATTCGCTGTTACTTCAATATTTGCCATTTTTTTAAGAACATTTCTTACACCGTTTACAAAAGGCTGTATAAACTCTTTATTCATTAGTCTCCCTCTTTTTTTTTAATATCATAACCGAACCTGAGGATTTAGTTTTGAATAATCATACTATTGATGCTAGAACTGATATGATGTCACGAATATCGAAAGGTTTTTTTATGAAGGATGAAACCCCCAAAGACTTTACTTGTGCAATCATTTCATCATCACCCATTGCACTGAGCACAACTATCCTTGCATCGGGGTTGATTTCCTTTATGTTCTTTATTGCATCTGGTCCATCCATAATGGGCATATTTAAATCCATAAACACAACATCTGGTTTGTATGTTTTAAACACTTCAATTCCCTCTTTGCCATTCTTAGCAGCAGCACATACATTACAACCACATTTTTCCAATGCCTTTTGCAGCATATTTCGTATCATGAGAGAATCTTCAACAATGATTACTTGTTTTCTTTCCATATTTCACCCCAGTGTCATTTTGATAAAAAAATTCCATTATTATTTTACCACTTTATTTAAATAATTGCACAAAATTTTTCAATATTTTTTATTAATACCATTCCATTGATTCAGATTTCAAGTACCTTATGTAACCCCACGACTTTTTTTCTCATATATTGTAATAAAACCCTTATCATATCAGGGAGGTGATTCTATTGAAAACCCGCTTATATCTGTTTATTCTTGGAGTAATTCTAATACTTGCCGGGATACTAACTGTTGTATTCTGTCCACCACTTTGGGTCATTGGCTCCATAGTTATTACATTAGGTATTATTGTTCTTCTAATCGTAAAATTATATTCAAAGTTACATTGCCATCATAAACTTTTATATCACATTTTAACCGTGTTGGGTTTAATATTAATTTTGCTCGGCTCATTAGTATTGGCAATTTCTCCGGTTATTCTTCTTGGTCTAACACTTATAGCAGTTGGAATACTCTTTTTGGAACTAGGATTGTATTTTTTGATTGACTGAAAACAGCGAATTTTTTTGACAAAATCGCTTTCATCCCCACTATACTAGAAAGACGCACCCCCTGAAGGGGATGCGTCTTCTCATTGGCGGAGAGAGAGAGATTAGAACTCTCGGACGTGGTTAACCGAACATATGCTTTCTCTTAAAAGGAACTACTCATATACCTTGTCATCCATAGTAATTCTTGTCACATAAATAATTTCACACATACGATTTCCGGGAACTAAATCTGTATCCATACAAAAAGTACCACTAGGTATCTGCGCTCTAATATCTGTAAGATACCCTTCTATTAGCAAACACTTCTTTTTTGATTTTTTAATGACTTTCAAGATATTCTCATCTGCCGGAATAATATGATTGTTCGAAATATGTGAATGAGAGTAAGCATCACCCAAAGGACAATCAAATTTATCTGCAATTAACCACTCTCTATTAAAATGAGAAGCATACTTTATATACTTATACATGTCTTTATCAGCAAGTTTTCCCCAAGCAACACCCAAATCAACTGGCGATAATTCTTTTGCTTCGTCATAATTTGTTGAATTAATAGAAACAACTACACATGCAATTTTAATTTTGGCTTTAGGAATCAATTTAAAGTTGATGCCTCCCACTGTTTTTACAATGTCATTCCAATTTCCAGGTTGAACAATAGGTTCTTCTAATACATTTATTTTTTCAAATGCAGAATTAGCAACATCCGGTGCATTTACTGTCTCAAAGAAAAAATATCCTGCCATTAGAATAATAAGAATAATTATAAACTTTTTCAAATCACCAAAGTCCCCCTAATAAAGAAATGATTGTATAACTAGATTATAAAATAGCATATTGCTTAAATCAATATGATTTGACTATGTTAAAAAGCTCTGGTTCTTCAACCAAAGCTTTTATTATTGTGGCGGAGAGAGAGAGATTCGAACTCTCGGTCGGGGTTAACCGAACACACGATTTCCAGTCGTGCGCCTTAGACCAGCTCAGCCACCTCTCCATTTTCAACTTTTACATTGTACTACATACCTTCTAAATTGTACAGCCCCTCTTCAATGAAAATTTCTGGCTGTTTTTCTCTACCTTTTTCTCTTTTGGTTCCAATATAAGCCTCTACCTTATCTATTTCCAAGCTTTTATATGCCCAAATTCTATGAAACCCATCAATCAAAATGTACTTTTCTGGATTTTTCCTCTGCCGTATTACTACAATCGGAGGAAACGCTATACCACTTTGCCTTAATTCCCTATACTTCTTTGCTTTTGAAATGCTTCTAGGCATGAACGTTTTTATATTCTTAACTTCTATGGTTTTTATTTCCCAATCAAAAATACCTATCTTCTTGGTGGATTGCCTTGGATATTCCCTTTCCCACAACGCTGTTAATTCACTTATTATGCTTTCATTTTCCATATTTCCTACTCCTAATCTCTTTCAGACAAAAGTACTCGTGTTAATTCATGTTATGTAAAATACAAATCCCGGTGCATGTACATAAAGAGGCTTCATATTGTCACGTTTTGTATTGACTTACAAACACTCTCTTGATACTATTTGACCAAAAGTTAGCTTGGTTCAACACAGCTTAAAGGAGTGATATAATGGCAAATTATAAAATTGGTGTGCTTCCCGGCGATGGTACTGGTCCAGAGGTTGTAAAAGAAGCAATAAAAGTTCTTGACTCAGCAAGCAAAAAATTCGGTTTTACGACTGACCTTGAATATTTTGATCTTGGTGGTGAAAGATATAAAAAGACTGGTGAAATTCTTCCTGATTATGAAGTGGAAAAATTAAGAACAAAGCAAGCTGTGCTGCTGGGTGCAATCGGTCATCCTGATGTAAAGCCTGGTATCCTTGAAAAAGGAATACTCCTTACCCTTAGATTTACGCTTGATCAATACATAAATCTAAGACCCGTTAAACTTTATGCAGGAATTGATACTCCTTTAAAAGATAAGGGTCCTGATGACATAGATTTTGTTGTCGTGAGAGAAAACACAGAAGGGCTTTACACTGGCGGGGGTGGTTTCTTAAAGAAAGGAACCCTTGACGAAGTAGCAATACAAGAATCCATAAATACCAGAAAAGGCGTTGAGCGTTGCGTAAGATTCG
>Ga0074198_1002005_pt1 | contig 11757 bp, 8 predicted proteins | sample EPASupsiteSAE323_FD_64527 | JGI IMG/M metagenome (GOLD analysis project Ga0074198, IMG submission 64527) | Bioremediated contaminated groundwater from EPA Superfund site, New Mexico - Sample SAE3-23 | ecosystem: Environmental > Aquatic > Deep subsurface > Groundwater > Contaminated ...
TTGGGCTATTGGGGTATATATTAGAGTAAATACTTTTCTTTGTCAAATGTTTATGTGTACAATAATACATGTTTGATTTTTTTAGATTAGTTCCCAAGAAAAGATCGGTAAAAATTAAATCTAAGAGTGGTGTAATTTTTAATAATCCAAGTGGTGGTAAGAAATATCTTTTTTATGTCGGGACACTTATTTTTGTTGCAGCAATAGGATATTTTATTTATTTATATTGGCCATTAGCAAAATCTATTGTTGTTTATAAAAGTGGAGGAATATTTTTTTCAAAAACTGAAATGAAACAGGAAGTGACGGAACAAAAAATAGTAAAGGAAGAATTTTGGGTAAAAATTCCAATGATTGAGGCATCGGCCCAAGTTAAAAAAAATATCTCTCCATTTGACAGAAAAGAATATCTGCCAGTTTTAGAGGAAGATTTTGTGGCCCAGGCTAGGGGTACTGGGTTACCAGGACAAAATGAAAAAGCGATATATTTGTTTGCCCATTCAACCAAGCAGGGAATTCAAATGGTAAGACAGAATTCGGTGTTTTATTTGCTAGGAGAACTGAAAACTAATGATTTTGTTTTTGTTGGATACAATGGCGAAGTTTATAAGTATAAAGTTTATGGTCAAAAAATTGTCGGGGCAAATGATGTTGATTATTTGGATTACAGGGAAGAAGGAAAAGAAATATTGATTTTACAGACATGTTGGCCAATAGGAACTGATTGGAAAAGATTGTTAGTTTTTGCCGAAAGAATCTAAATTGTTATATAATAGGAGTCATAATTTATGGGATTAGATTTATCTTTTAGTGATAATTATTGGAAGGATTTAGAGCGGTTTTTAATCGGGCCAAATTTTGATAAGGAGTTGATTAAAAAAGCTTATGATTTTATGGCTGTGGCCCATGAGGGACAAAAAAGATATTCTGGAAAACCATATATTTCTCATCCGGCATGGATTGCTAAGGTTGTGGCTCAATTAAACATCGGTCAAGAGGCAGTAATTGCCGCTTTGCTTCATGATTGTGTGGAAGACACGGATGTAAAAATAGATGATATTGCTAAAGAATTTGGTGACGAAGTGGCGCTTTTGGTTTCCGGTTTAACTGAAGTGAGAACAAAAACCAAAGGACTTCAAATCAATCAAACTAATATTGAGATTTTTAGAAAATTTTTCTTTTCTTCAATAAACGATGTAAGAGTTTTAATTTTACGTTTGGTGGATAAACTTCATAATAGTTTAACCATTGAATATTTGCCAAAAGAAAGGCAATTAATATATGCCAAAAACATAATGAGAATTTATGGACCATTGGCAGAATATGTGGGGTTGCATTATTTTAAAAAATTATTGGAAGATAGAGCTTTTTTGGTTCTTTATGAAGATGAGGCAAATAAGATAAAAGAAGTATTTAAAGAAAAATCAAAGGACGAGATAAAAGCTTTAAACCTAATTCAAAATGAATTGGAAAATATTTTAAAAATTAATAACATTAATGGAGTTATAGTTGAAGGGCGAATTAAAAGTCTTTATAGTACTTATTTAAAAATAAAAAGGAAGGGAGAAAAATATCAAGTAAAGGACAGAGTGGCTATTAGAGTTTTAACCGATAATTTGGTTGATTGTTACACTGTTTTAGGTTTGTTGCATGCAAAATATAAATATATGCCGGAAGAATTTGAAGATTATATTTCATCACCAAAACCGAATGGTTATAGATCAATTCAAACAACAGTCAATTGGAAAGATAAAATGACGGTAGAAATCCAGATAAAAACTAAAGAGATGCATGATTTTAATGAATTTGGACCAGCCTCTCATATTGCTTATAAAATGGGAACAGGAGTTTTGGAAAATGGTCGAGGAATGGAATGGGTAAAAGATTTGGTTAAATGGCAAAAAGGTGATGATAATGTGAATAATTACAGAATAAAAGTGCTGACTAATTATGTTTACGTGTTTACCCCAAAGGGTGATACTATTCAACTTCCTAAAGGAAGTGTGGCTCTGGATTTTGCTTATAGGATCCACACCAGCGTTGGAGATAGGTGTAAAGGTATTAAAATTAATGGAAAAATGGCAAAAATTGACGATGAGCTTAAAACTGGTGATTTAATTGAAGTGCTTTTGGGTAAAAAAATAAATGTGAATAAAAATTGGCTAAATATAGTTAAAACTCAATGGGCAAAAGAACACGTTAAAAAGATGGTAAAGTTTGACCAATAGAGTTGATTTTAGTAAAAAAATGGTATAATTACTTATTATAGGTTATTCATTAAATTTAAAATGAATAAAGAAGTAAATTACGAAGAATTCTTGGGCCAACAGGAATTTTTTGTGGAGAGGGTATTAAATAATAAAGGAGAATTGGAATCGGTTTCGCGAAAAAAGCCAATTGATTTCGATCAGTTTCCAGATGCGATTAATTTAGATAAATACCCAGAGCTTAATAACCCTAAGGAAGTGCTGGAGTGTGATGATGAAATCATAGGTAAAACCAGGGATGGTAAACCTGTGTTTAGAAATACTGATAATAGTGACATGTATAAAAGGCCAGAAAAAATTAACCTTTAAACAAAACATTCCTTTTTATTAATTCTTTTCGATATTTGTTGGCAAAACGGTGAGCTTCGTCGCGGAGTTGTTGGAGAAGTTGAAGAGAAGGGGAGTGTTTTGATAATTTAACTTCTTCCCAAGAATCCCCTATTTTAATAACTATAGTTTCTTCTCTTTTGGCGAGACCGATGATTGGAATATTGGTGATTGATGTGGCTGCGGAAACTTGGGGTTTACCGCCATCAACCAAAATAAAATCAGGGTATTGCCATTCAGGATGTTTAAGACGACGATAAATAATTTCCTTGATCATAAATTGATCATCAGGAGTAATTTTGGAATAAATTTTAAATTTACGGTATTTGTTTTTGACAATTCTCCCCTGCTCAAAAACACACATTGAACCAACAAAGTATTTAGATCCCAGATTGGAAATATCATAAGCTTCGAAACGATTGATGTTTTTTAAACTGGGAAAATAAGGTAATAAAATGGTTTTTAAATCACGAAGTGCTTTACTTATTTGATCTTCCTGTAGGTCAACTTTTTGATATAAACTACTTAGATTTTTCCAACCGGAAATGATGTATTTTAAGGAATTAATTTGATCTCGACGAATTTTAGCCATTTCAAAATTCTGAGATTTTGAAAAAATATTCATTTCTTTTTCTAGTTTGGAAATTAATTTTGGAAAATTACCATTTAATATATTTTTGATTTTGAGAATATTTTTTTTGTATTCCCTAATGTCTGGATTGGGACCGGGACATAAGTTTAAATGACAATAAAGACACTTTTTGGGGCCGTGGATTGATGAATAAAAAGGAAATATAGTTTTAATTGTTTTTAAAAGATTTTTAACAGCAGAAGAGTCAGGAAAAGGGCCGTAAAAAAATGAATTTTTATTGAGATTGGATTTGAATGCAGATTTGATTAAAGGAATTTTGTCTTTGGAAATGGTGATATAGATATAGCTTTTATCGTCTTTTAGCTGAGAATTAAATTTGGGACGGTATTGTTTAATTAAACTTGATTCTAAAATTAAAGCCTCAATTTCAGAATTAACGATTTGAAAATCAATTTTGGCGATTTGAGAAACTAATTTTTGGGTTTTATAACCCAGAGCTTCATCGCTTTGGAAATATTGAGAAACCCGTTTTTTTAAATTAACAGCTTTACCAATATAAATTATTTTATTTTCAGAATTTTTATAGATATAAACTCCCGGAGATGGCGGAATTTTGGTTAAATCAATCACAATGTATTATATAATGAAAGAATGAAACTTAAAGAAAGAATATTGACAGCGATTTTTGGAATTATATTAGTGCTTTCTGCGATTATTAGATTTAATCAAACTAGTGAATACAACACCGCTTTTACTTATGATCAGGCTAGAGATTTGTTGGATATTAGGGTCTTGGGTGAATTTAAAGATTTGGCGGTGTTAGGACCAACGACATCAATTAATGGATTAAGATTGGGTCCTTTTTATTATTACTTTAATTTACCAGCTTATTGGCTTGGAAATGGCGATCCGCAAATATTGGTTTATTGGAATATTTTAGGTTTCTTGTTTACAGGTGGTTTTATTTTTTGGTTTTTTAAGAAAAAAAATACAACTTTAGGATTTTTAATATCGACATTTTTTTTGATGTCGCCACAACTTTTTAATACAACTAGATATTTTTGGAATGCTAATATGGCGACCTATTTAAGCGTTTATTTCTTTTTAGCCTTGTGGAATTTTTTAGATAAGAAAGATAAAAAATCAATTTTATGGCTGGGAATAACTAGTGGTCTTTTGACTCAATTTGAGGCGGCTTTTGGAATTGTTTGTTTGGTTTTTTCCGTTTTAATTGTAGTTTTAAATAAAAAAACTAGAAATTGGAAAATATTTTTAATCGGATTAATACCTTGGTTTTTGCCACAAATTGCATTGGAAATAAAAAATAAATTTCAAATGACAAAACTTCTTTTAGGAATATTTGACGGTAGTAATGATGTTTTGGGTGATAAATTGGCAATTTGGCAAGTGATTGATTCGCACTGGAAAACGATAAAATATTTTTTTGAAGGACAATTTATATTACCCAATGGATGGGGAATAATTTTATTGGGCCTATCGATATTATTAATTATTGTCAATAAAAAATATCGAAAATATGGGCTCTATTTTTTGGGATTTTTGATATTTGTGTTTTCTTTTTATACGGTGATTTATCACCATGAATTAAAAATTTGGTATTTAGAAAGCTTGAGGGTTTGGTATTGTTTTGTGGTAGGAATTGCTTTGGCTAATATTAAAAAATATAAAGAAATAGTCGGAGTATTACTAGTTATTTTATTAACCATAAATTGTTGTCGAGTCGGTGTGGATCAATGGCGATTTGTTCAAAACAAGGCGACTGATGATCCGAAAAATCTAAATAATCTGATTAAAAATATTGATTGGGTTTATCAAAAAATAAATGGTGATGGATTTGAAGCTTATAATTATGTTCCAGAAGTCTACGATTATCCAAATCAATATCTTTATTGGTGGTATGGAATTAAAAAATACAGATATATGCCAAATAAAGTTTCTTATAGTTTAACTGAAGTACCGGAATATTTTAGAAATAAAGGAGGGTTTTATGAAAATACCAGAGAAAATAAAACTGGAAAAATCGCTTTGATTTATGAAACGAAAAATAGTTATGTGGGCTGGTTAAATCAATTTGAAAAATATTGCACAGTGGAAAAATGGGAAACGGGTTGGAGAACAACAATGGAAATTAGAGAGAAATGTGAAAACTGAAAAGGGGAAGAGAAGAAGGATAGTTGGAATATGTGAAGGAACTATCCTCTTCTTTACTTGGTCAATTTTGGAGTTTAACTAAGACTGGTGATAATGCAAAATTACGAAGCCTTAGTTAGACCCCGAATTTAAATTCCGGGACCAAGTGCCATGATTTTGGGGAGTGCGTAACGGCCTCGGCTGCGCCGGGTCAAAGTAATCAGGGCCATTGAGATCAAAAAAATAGTGGCTAATGCCAGGAGAAACATAACCAAAACGTTGTTGGCAATCGAATCTGTGGTTGATGTCGCAGATGATGCCGATTGTTGTTGAGAATAGATGATCAGACCAGTGTCACCGATGGTGCCCGTCACTGGTTGGCTTTGGGTGGCTAAAAGGGCGATCAGGAAAATTACGGTAAACATAAGTATCCAAATCTTCTTCATGAACCACACTCCTTCTGGAGTTTAGGTCTGAGACCTATCGATCGTCGGTCGCTACATGCAAATTGTCAACGTTCCTTTTTGCATTTCTGCAAAAACCTTCACTGGGTTGATTTTAACACAAAAAATTAAAATTGTTTCTTTAAATATTGGCCGGTATAACTTTTTTCGCAGTTAATAATATCTTGGACAGTGCCGACAGCAACGATTTCCCCACCCCTTTCACCACCTTCTGGACCTAGGTCGATAATCCAATCAGAATTTTTTATAACATCTAGATTATGTTCAATTAAAACAACAGTGTTACCTTTATCGACCAATTGACGCAAAACTTTAATTAATTTATCGACATCATAAAAATGAAGTCCGGTGGTTGGTTCATCAAGAACATAGAGCATTTTTCCATCAAATTTTTTGACTAATTCACGACTAATTTTAAGACGTTGAGATTCCCCACCAGAAAGTGTATTGGATGGTTGACCTAATTCCAAATAACCAAGACCAACTTCTTGGATTGTAGTTAGTTTTCTTTTTAACTTAGGAATATTTTTAAAAAAATCTAAAGCTTCATCAACGGTCATCTTTAAAATTTCAGCAATATTTTTGCCTTTATATTCAACCTCGAGAGTTTCGTCTTTGAAGCGAGAACCGTGACATTCGTCGCAGGTAACATAGAGATCTGGCATGAATTGCATTTCGATTTTAATTTGGCCTTGTCCTTTGCAAACTGGACAACAACCGTCTTTAACATTAAAAGAAAAACGATTTTGACCAAAACCTCGTAACTTAGCTTCGATAGTTTGAGTCATTAAGCTTCGGATGTCATCAAAAATTTTAGTGTAAGTGGCAGGGTTACTGCGAGGAGTGCGCCCTATTGGAGATTGATCAACTAATAGAACATCTGAGATGTTCTCACATCCGGTTATTTTATCGAATTTACCTATTTTTCCATAATATTGACCAAGTGTGGCTTTGCGAACACCACCATAGAGAACATCGTGAACCAAGGTTGATTTTCCAGAACCAGAAACACCGGTGACACAAACTAATTTATTTAAAGGGAAATCGACATTAATATTTTTTAAGTTCCATTGACTAGCATTAGTGATGGAAATTTTTTGGGCGTTGTTAATATTAATGGGATTAGTTTTGGATTCGATCTTTAATTTTCCAGATAAATATTTGCCGGTTAAAGAATTTTTATTATTTTTAATATCTTCCAAACTGCCTTGAGCGATAATTTCTCCACCATTTTTACCTGCAAATGTACCAAAATCAACGATATGATCGGAATTTTTAATAACATCTTCGTCGTGCTCAACAACGACAACGGTGTTGCCTAAATCTTTTAATTTTTTAAGAGTACTAATTAGACGATCATTATCACGAGAATGAAGACCGATGGTGGGTTCGTCTAAGATATACAAAACACCAGTAAGACCAGTGCCAATTTGACTGGCTAATCTGATACGTTGAGATTCTCCACTTGATAAAGTTCCAGCTTCACGATCGAGACTTAAATAATCGAGACCAACAGCTAATAAAAATTCAAGACGAGCGAATAATTCTTTTTTAATAGGAATAACAATTTCTTTTTCTTTATCACTTAGCAATTCTGTTTCTAAATTATTAATCCATTTATTTAATTTTTTGATGGGAAGCTGGGTAACTTCGTAAATATTTTTTCCTAAAACAGTGATCGAAAGAGCTTCATTGTTTAAACGAGCACCATGACAAACACTACACTCTTCTTTGATCATAAATTTTTCCAATTCTTCACGAACAGCATCATTTTGGGAAGTGACATAATGATTTTCCATCATTTTGGCACGCCATTCTGGGAATTTAGATCTGTCAATTTGGTATTTGGAACCCAATCCTTTACACTCAGGACAAGCACCTTGAGGAGAATTGAAAGAAAAAAGACGGGGTTCAATTTCTGGAAGTGAAATATTACAGATAGGACAGGCATAATTTTCAGAATATAAAGTGTCTTTTAATTCCTTTGGGTTGTCTGGAAACGAAAACCCAAGGTCTTTTACTTCGGAAGCAATAACTAAACCATTAGACAATTTCATAGCTTGTTCAACATCATCTATTAAACGATCGTAAATAGATTTCTCATCTTTTAAAGTGTCTTTGCTGATTGAGATACGATCGATAATTACATCGATGTTGTGTTTGTTGGTTTTAGCAATACCAAAATCGGAATACATATCAATTAAATGATTATCGACCCTGATCCATTTGTAACCCTGTTTTCTTAAATTGTCTATAAGTCCATGAAAATCCCCTTTTTTGTCTCGAACGATTGGAGCTAAAATCAAAAGTCGGCAAATATTAAGTCCATTGGCTTCCAGACGGGCAATATTTAAAATTTGAGTAACGATTTGTTTGCTGGATTGAGGAGAAACTTCACGACCGCATTCGGGACAGTGTGGATGACCAATTCTGGCAAAAAGTAAGCGAAGATAATCATAAATTTCAGTGACAGTGCCGACCGTGGAACGAGGGTTATGGGAAATGGCTTTTTGATTTATGGCTATAGATGGGGATAAACCTTCGATTAGATCAACATCTGGACGTTTCATGTTTCCTAAAAATTGACGAGCATATGACGATAAACTTTCAACATAGCGACGTTGACCCTCGGCAAAAAGAGTATCGAAAGCCATACTAGATTTACCAGAGCCAGAAACTCCAGTAAATACCGTCATTTGATTTTTAGGAAACTCGAAAGAAACATTTTTTAAATTGTTTTCTTTGGCTCCTTTAACGATTATTTTATCGGTCATTTTTTTTCTAATTCTTTAATTTTGTCGCGAATTTTTATAGCTTCTTCAAAATCTAGAGTAAAAGCAAAATTGCGCATTTGTTTTTTAAGGTCTTTAATATATTTTGATTGTTGAGGTGGGGTTAGAGATGAAACGTCAATTTTTGACCACTCTGGTTTTGACTCAGTTTCAATCATCTCGATAATTTGTGGACGAATAGATTTTACCACTGTTTTGGGAATAATGTTATTATCTTGATTATATTTTAATTGGATTTTTCGGCGACGATTAACCTCTTTGATAGCACCATCCATGGCATCGGAAACAGAGTCGGCATATAAAATTACTTGACCGTCGAGATGACGAGAGGCTCGGCCCATGATTTGAATTAAAGAAGATTTTGATCGTAAAAATCCTTGTTGGTCGGCATCGAGAATAGCAACTAAACTAACTTCTGGTAAATCAAGGCCTTCACGCAAAAGATTGATACCGACTAAAACATCATAATTTCCGGAACGTAAATCGTCTAAAATTTTTGAACGTTCAAGAGTGGCTATATCGGAATGAAGATAAGCTACTTTAAAAGTAGTACCGGTTTTGTTGGAGTCGGATAAATAATTAGATAAATCTTCAGCCATACGTTTAGTTAAAGTGGTAACCAAAACTCTTTCTTTTTTTGCAATTCTTTTTTTAATTTCTTCGATTAAATCCGGAATTTGGTTTTTACTTGATTTAACAGTAATTTCGGGATCAACCAGACCGGTTGGTCGAATGATTTGTTCGACGACATTATTTTTGGAATCATTAATTTCATATTGAGAAGGGGTGGCAGAAACATAGATAACTTTGGAGACTCGAGAATTAAATTCTTCAAATTTTAATGGACGATTATCGAAAGCGCTCGGTAGTCGAAAACCAAAATCAACTAAATTGGTTTTGCGAGCAAAATCTCCACTAAACATACCCCCGATTTGGGGAACAGTAACATGGGATTCGTCAATGATGGTTAAAAAATTATCACCCCATAAATGGCGAAAATAATCGACCAAAGTGTAAGGAGGATCGCCATGTTTTCGATTTTTATCAAAATAAATTGAATAATTTTCGATGCCATTGATATAACCAGTTTCTTGGAGCATCTCCAAATCGTATTCGACTCGTTGTTCAATTCGGTGGGCTTCTAAAATTTTGTTTTGTTTTTTAAAAATTTCAACTTGTTTGGCACAATCTCGACGAATATTTTCAAAAACTTCTGGTAAGTTTTTATTACCAGTGACATATTGCTTGGCCGGGAAAAGTTTGTAATCATCAAAAAGTTTTTCTTGAGCTGTTAGAGGATGATGCTGAGTAATTTTGATTAAAGTTTCGTCTTGAAAGTTAAGTGATAAAAAGGAGTCGGTGTATGATGGCCAAATTTCTATATTCTCACCACGAACACGAAAAGTGGAACGTTTAAATTCTAATTCCGATCGAGTATAGAAAAGAGAAATGAAGGATTCTAAAAGTTGACGACGTGGATAATTATTGCCGACTTTTAGGTCTAAAGTTAAGTTGGCAAATTCTGATGGATCGCCAATATTGTAAATACAACTGACAGAAGCAATAATAATGTTGTCATTGCAAGACAAAAGATTTGAAGCTGATTCAAGGCGTAATCTGTCGATTAAATCGTTGATTTGAACTTCTTTGGCGATATAAGTGTCAGAAGCTGGAATATAAGCCTCTGGCTGATAATAATCGTAGTAAGAAACAAAATAAGAAACTTTATTGTTGGGAAAGAGTTCTTTAAATTCTTGATAAAGTTGACCGGCTAAAGTTTTATTATGGGAAATTACTAAAGTTGGTAGTTGGGTCTTTTGAATGACATTGGCGATAGTAAAAGTCTTACCTGAGCCAGTGACACCTAGTAAGGTCTGGCGATTAATCCCCTGTTTAAAATTGGTGACCAATTTATCGATGGCTTGAGGCTGGTCACCTGACGGCTGAAATGATGAATTTAACTGAAAAGACATTACTTTATTTTATCATGGTTTTGGGTTTTGTTTGGGTCTGTAATTAATCAGAATTTGAATTTTTAAGATATAATTCATTATATGAAAACTGGAATAATTGAAGTGATATGTGGACCAATGTTTTCTGGTAAAACCAGCGAATTGGTTCGACAAATAGATCTGGCTTTAATTTCAAAAATGGAAATTGCCGTTTTTAAGCCTAAAATTGATAATCGATATAAAGCTGATGAAATTTGTACTAATGATGGACATTGTATTAAGTCGACAGTGGTGGAAAATTCTTTGGAGATTGTTGAATATATTAAAAAAAATTTAAAACCGGTTGAAAAGGTATTTATTGATGAAGGTCAATTTTTTGATGAAAAAATTGTCGATGTAGTTAGTTATTTAGCCAAGGAAAAAAGCATAGATGTTGTTGTAACCGGTTTAATTCAAGATTTTAGAGGTGAACCTTTTGGTCCGATACCAAAATTATTAGGCATGTCTCAAAAAGTAACTAATTTAAAAGCTATTTGTGTCCATGAAAATGAGGATGGAAGTATTTGTAGAAGACCGGCTTATTTTACTCAAAGATTGGTTGATGGAAAACCAGCTAGTTATAATAGTCCAGTTATTTTAGTGGCTGGGGCTGATTTTTATATAGCTAGATGTGAGGAACATTGGGAAGTGCCGGATAGACCTAAAACTGATTTGTAATATTGTAAACAATAATTTGCCAGTGTAGTATTTTGTAATCATGCTTACAAAAATATTATCGATGGCTAATGTTGGATTAAAAAGTGAAAGAGTGGAAGTGGAAGTTAATGTGGCTGAAAAAGGATTCCCTGGATTTAATATTGTTGGATTAAATGGAAAATCAGTAGATGAAACCAGGGAAAGAGTTAAAACCGCAATTATTAATTCTGATATTGAATTTCCAACAGCCAAAATTACAGTAAATTTAGCACCAGCTGATTTAACAAAAGATGGCTCGGCTTATGATTTACCAATAGCAATGGGCATAATTGCTGCAATTGGTGAAATAAATTTACCTGAAGATAAGGCGTATTTTTATGGTGAATTGTCGCTGGATGGAAGTTTACATCATACTAAAGGAGTATTTTTGTTGGCACTTTTAGCAAAAGAAGATGGTGTAAAAAATATTTTTGTCCCAAGAATGAGTGCAAATGAAGCTAGTGTAATTGAAGGAGT
>Ga0074198_1002007_pt1 | contig 11750 bp, 12 predicted proteins | sample EPASupsiteSAE323_FD_64527 | JGI IMG/M metagenome (GOLD analysis project Ga0074198, IMG submission 64527) | Bioremediated contaminated groundwater from EPA Superfund site, New Mexico - Sample SAE3-23 | ecosystem: Environmental > Aquatic > Deep subsurface > Groundwater > Contaminated ...
ATGGTTGTGATCCGACCACACCAAGCACGGATCATTCAAGGGAATATATACCATTAATTGTTTATGGAAAAGGAATCAGAAAAGGAATCGATCTTGGAACCAGAGAAACTTTCGCAGATATATCTTCAACGGTTCTTGAACTTCTTGGTATAAATTTGCTTGGTAATGGAACCAGCTTCGCAAAAGAGATAATCTAAAAACGGAAGAATATCCAGTAGATAATAATACCGCTAAATACTAAAGAATAAGCTATTAATGATATGCTGGTTTTATCTAAAACTATAAAACGAATCTTATTTCGTTGCATGATATTCCTCCGCAAAAATAATTGTTCAGTATAGCTTATTCATAAATTAATTAGACTAGAACAAAGAAAAATGGACTTGAATAAATCAAGCCCATTTTTGGGTTTAGGTTCTGCTGCGGTTAGCTCTTGCAAGCTTGAATATACAAGGCTTTTGAGCCTGAATGCGAGCGTTTTGTACACGGAGTGTGCTGAAATCAATTATTTTCCTACCAGATTTAAATTTCTTTTCAAAAATGATTTTATTGCTTATAAGATTCATCACATCATTAATCTTTGCGTCAGCTTCCGCAATTACTGGTATTAATGGCATATAATCTTCCATTCCAGGTATGCTTGGCAAGATTAAATCCAAACCGCTAGCCCTTACAGCAGAATTGATATTGAGGTCAATCATATTGTGTGCTAATAGATTGAGTTCTTTAGTGAGATAACTATGGTTATCTGGAAATACTATTCCAACTAAACCTGATTCTGCGAAAAAGTCTTGCGGTATCGGCTGAATTTCTTCAGCGCTGGCTAGATGAGCAAGCATCTCGATACTTAATGATTCAAAAAAATCAGTGTCTAGTTGAGCGATTGTAAGAGAGGCTAAGGATTTAATTCGACCAGGGCTTACGATATGTACTCTCATAATATCCATCCTTTCAAATCATTTTGATTTCGGAATAAAGTTTTTGGCCAATACAGCCGCTAGCACCCATCAGGCAAAAGCCGAAGATGGTAAAAATGTGGTTAATTCTGAAAAATGCATAATTATATTATATATAAAGATAAGGCTTTATGTCTAGACAAATATGTAATTGAAACATCTGATCTTTGTATGCTTATCAAATGTACACAATTAAATAATCCGATTAGTTTAACGGGATTTTGCCATAGTTTTGCTTTAGTTTTGCTTCGTTTTAACGACTGATTCTTGTCGATAAATATTATAGTATTAGGATATCTTAAATGAGAAAATCATGGATTAATTCTATTACTTCAATTCTTAAAATCAAAAAATATAAAAAGGAGGAAGTTGATTCTATGAGTAATGGTATTAACGGCATTTCAGGTTACCAAACGACGTATTTTTCACAGCAAATAAATAACAATGGAGGGACCTATTCGAAAATCTCTGATAATCAAAGCCGGAATAATAATAAAATAGTATCTCAAGATACGGTAGAATTTAGCCAGGCAGGTCTTCAAGCATTAAATAGCTCTAAGCAAGACCCATTAGATGCGCTTGTAGAGGATGGGACAATAACACAAGAACAGGCAGATGCAATAAAGAGCGCATTTGAATCCGCAAGACAAGCAGATGAAACGAGTTCAAGCACGTCACAGAACACAAATCCATTGGCTAGTTTGATAGCGGATGGGACTATTACGCAAGAACAAGCAGATGCAGTAAAGAGTACGCTTGATGCCGCAATGGAGGCTAATCAACCACCACCACCATCTAATGAGAGTGCAGATCCATTAGCCAGCCTTGTGGAGGATGGAACAATAACGCAAGACCAAGCAGATGCGATAAAGAGTGTATTTGAATCTTTAAGACAAGCAGATGAAACGAGTTCAAGTATGTCACAGAACACAAATCCATTAGCAATCTTGATAGAGGATGGAACAATAACGCAAGACCAAGCAGATGCAATAAAGAGTGCGCTTGATACTGCAATGCAAGAATTTTTAGATTACGAAGGCTGAGTTAAATTTGTTTGACTATAAAAGAGAGGCTGTTGACAGATTATGTTTGTCGACAGCCTTACCTTTTGTATTTGTTGGGATTATTAAAGTCAAAGCATATATTAAGATAAGAGATTATAAAAGGTTATTCTAGTTTTTACAGTTGCAATAGAGCATTAACTGTTCTATAATATCATTACTGTTTCAAACTAGGTTGGGTAGTTAAACCGAGTAAAAAGCTCAAAAAGGAGCTGGAAATAGGAAAATCTGGGTGTGGCGCAGTTTGGTAGCGTGCTAGAATGGGGTTCTAGAGGCCGGGAGTTCGAGCCTCCCCACTCAGACCAGTAAAATTATCGTTGGTGTGTCAGAGGATGGTTCTTTGGCACACTTTTGGTTTATACAATAAAACAGTCCCGCTGTACTAATTAATGATATTAGTAGCTATTAAGTTTAATTTTTCTTCCCTTGATAGTTGTTTAATAGAATACTCTCTTTGCAAAGCATCTTTTTTAGTATCAAGTTTTTCAAAATACTTTAAGACCACAGGAGAGCGCCAGCGAGTATACTTTGCGCCTTTACCTTGGTTATGTGCTGATAATCTTTTTTCAATGTTTATGGTCCAGCCAGTATAAAGGGATCCATCTTTACATTCTAAAATATATACATAATACATTATTATAAACCTCAACTAGTATTCAACATCATATAAGAATAAAGCTTTGGCAGGAGCGGTATATCCAGCCAAACTCCTATCTTTTTTGCTTAATATTTCATTAACAAAGTTAGGGTTAATTTTTCCCAAGCCTACATCTAATAATGTGCCGCAAATAATGCGAACCATATTATATAAAAACCCATTCCCATAAAAAATAATTTCAATAATCTCATTATTTACACTAAAATCTATTGAATAAATAGTCCGAACCTTTGATTTCTTATTGCTTTTTAGAGTCGTAAAGCTGCTAAAATCATGTTCGCCAATAAGATATTGGGATGCACTTTTCATAGCATTAATATCAAGTTTTTCACTAAGATGAATACAGTAGCTGTCGAGAAAGGGATTGTTAAATTCACTATTCCATATACGGTAGAGATATTTTTTGCCTTTTGCATCGTGTTGAGAGTGAAAGACCTCATCAACTTCTTCAGCGAACCTTATTACAATATCATTAGGTAGATTGGTGTTAGCCTTCTTTATTAATTCTTCAAAAGCAATATTGCTTTTTGTTTTAAAGTTAGCAATCTGATTATAGGCATGGACACCTGAATCGGTTCTTCCAGAACCATTGATCTCAATGTGTTCATTTAGCATTTGGGACAATACGGCTTCGATTTTGCCTTGTATTGTTTTGTTTGTATTACCTTGCTTTTGCCAACCATCATATCTTGTACCATCATACTGTATTGAAAGCTTAATGTTTCGCATAAAGTCTCCCTTATTCTTTGATTATTTCATAATAATTTATAACTTTTTCTTTTTTATAATCATATCATAAAACTGTTAACCTAATAAAAATATCCCTTCATTTCATTATATAAACATTCACTTTTTTTTTGCATATGATGTTGTAAACAAATAAGTGAGTATTGATTTTCTATGAATGGTTCAAACCAAAGCCCAATTAGCTCTTTAGATAAAGTTAGATTCACAAGTGGAATTGATGGACTAAAAGGTTTTTTTCGAGACCTTGTAAAACATGATTCGGAAAAAGCAGAAAATCTAATCAATGATAATAATCTGCATTTTTGCTCCCTTTTTGTTCTACAGCCAGAGATTAAAAAGCTTACCAATTTAAACTCCCGGAATAAAAATGTGCTAAATTTTATGAATGGTTTACAAACAAGAGATGATTTAGATGAAAAAGATTCTTCGTTTGACTACGAGCAGATGAATTATTCCGATTTGAAATGGATTATTAGCACAGGGCATTTTGATGATGGACTGAATAATGAATATGATGAAATATTAGACACGACGGCATTATTATTGATTAAGGTTCATAAAGATAAATCGATTTTAGAAATTCTGGTAGAAATGGTTTTTAACAGACATAGAAAAGGACTGTATTTTTATGATTTAGCGGGGGCTTTTTTTGAAGCAAATGACCCCATAAATATTCTCATTATAGCAAACCGATTACGTTCTAATAACTTAAATGATGTTGAACTTGCACGAAAGCTTTTAAGCTTTATTCCTTGCAAGGATGAAAGAATAAAGAATGACAGATTTATGCTTTATCAGTATTATTATAACTGGGTCCAAGAAAACTACCCATTTGTGTATTTTACAGGTGAAAGCTTTCAACAGACCAAAAATCCTATAGTTTATGATGTGTCATTACAAGCAAAGTATCTGTGTAAATTCTTGTCAGATAAGAGTGATTCAACTTTAAGGGGTTTAACCGAGGATAAAAATATACTTCTTGAGAGGTTTGACAAATTAGGAGAAGATGTACAGATTATGCTTTCAAACTTCTCGTATTTGTTATACCGCAAAAACATATACTGGTGGAATGCATGGATTCACTATCCGGTTCTGGAACAGATAAAGATTGCCAGAACGATGATAGGAGGAATATCATGATAAAAATTTCAGGCAGTATTTCTGATACCAACACCATTATTGAAAAATATCCCAAAAATTCTATTCAAAGAAAGATTATTGAAATACTATCTTCAAGCAGTGAAGTTTATAACTATGATTCACTGGAGCAATTAAAATTTGAACTTGATTTAAGAAAAAAAATAATTGATTCTGCCAGAGAGCTTAAAAAAAGTAAGTTTTCTTTTAAGACTTTTAGAAAATCCAAATGCAATGAGGAATACTGGCAGCGTACGGATGAAGGCGGCTTTTTGTTGAAGAAGGGAGTAAAACCTTTTGATGCTGTCAATGACATATATATAAATAGTTCAAAATATGCTACCGAATGTGCGACTGCAATAGTTATTGTCTATTATAAGGCGCTTGCTGATATGTTTACAGAAGAGCTTTTTAATAGCTTGTTTCCTAATATTTATCTTATGGATTGGCAGCACCTTGATAGTAATATGGGAATTAACTTGTATAGGAAGGTGGTTGATTTCTTACCAGGAGATTGCAGGTACTTCAAGAATCCTGATGTGGACCCGACAAAACCTGAATGGCAGGGTGAAAATGCAATCGACTTCGGTGATGGGTCGTATTATGGACATGGAATTGGAATAAGAACTGCTGATGAAATAATAAAGGATTTGAACAAGCATAGAAAGAAAGAAGCAAATACATCTGCATTTCTAATGGATACTGCGAATCGGCCTGATTTTAGATACTTAGCTAATAGATATTATAGTGCCAGTTAGATAATTTAACATTTGAGGTTGGTTCAAACTTATTTCTTAGAAATAGTCTGTGAAACACCACTGTTCTAAATTGCTGGTAATTCTATTATAAATAAGGCACCTGACTCGGAATTTTCAGCAGTAATCTTTCCTCCGTGTTTTTCAATTACATTTTTACTTATGGCTAATCCTAGGCCAAACTTACCTTGCTTACCTTTGTAAAACCTTTCAAATATATTCGGCAGTTCATCGAAGTCAAAGCCTGAACCATCATCAGATATAGTGAGCTTTATTTTGTTATTATCAATAATATCTGATGTGATTGAAACAACGCTGTTTGCGTAACGTATACAATTACTGATTATATTAGTGATTGCGCGTGAAAGCTTTTCTTCATCTGTGTATATATTGATATTATCACTTGACGTATTAAAACTAATTTTTATATTATTCTTGAGGGCGATAGCATTCATTCTTTCAACGCAACTATTTATTAATTCATTAAAATCCAAATTGCTAAAGTGATAGTTTTCCTCAATTGTATCAAGGCGTGACAAGTACAGCAAATCTTCGACAAGATGAGTCAAACGCTTAGATTCATCGATTATGACATTAACAGCGGTGCCGTTCTCCACAACACCATATTTTATTCCCTCTGCATAGCTTTGAATAGACATTAGTGGCGTTCTAAACTCATGAGAAACGTTTTGTAGAAAAGTTTTTTGTGCTTTATCATATGTTTCAAGTTTTTCAGACATGATATTAATATTGTTTACAAGTTCCTGTAACTCATCGTCAACAGGAAAAAGTATTTTCGTTCCGAAATTTCTTTCTGCAATAAATCTTATATGCTGATTAAGAGACGAAAATGGGGCTGATATTTTTTTTGAAGCAAGAGACGAAAATATTACGATAATTAATGCGGACAATAGGAGAATAGCTGAAAGAATGATATTTATTCCCAGCTGTAGCTGATTTATCTCTTGAATACTAGAATATATGACTATCCAACCTAATTTGGATGTATTTTTTGCAGACACTGCTTTAATGATTGATATATATTCAGTACCAGATAGATGAAACTTCATATATGCTTTATCTTTAAAATTGGTTGATTTAGTAACTTGAGTAGTTACTTGGTCTAGTATGTCGGCGTAAGGAGTAAGGGAATCCTCTGGAAAAAGAGATACTCTTTTTTTGTCTTTATCAAGCAAAATATAATCTGCATTTAGCACAGTAAGAGATTCTCTTAATGAACGGTCCAACATAAAGTAGTTCCGGAAAAGGTCATTGTTTAGTGCATTGTTATGTGTGTCGCCTTCTGCGTTAGGAGGGGGCCTTGGGGGCTCAGGAGCAAAGCCGGGCCCTTGCCGTAATGCAGTATCTTCAGTACGGGACGCAATTCTTTCCAACTGCCCAAGGATACCCTTTTCGATATACAGACGGATAGCAACATTGAATATTATTGCAACTAATATAATCAGCGTTAAGATTACAACAAGGTTGTATTTAAAGATTCTCCATTTTATGGTGTTTGTTTTCATGACATCATTCCTTATCTTGAATTTTGAAGCCATAACCCCATACAGTTTCAATTTTCATAGCTGATCCTGCATCAGAAATTTTTTTACGGATTCTCTTTATCATATCATCAGTTGCACGGGTCTCTACTTCACTTTCAAATCCCCAAACTTTATCTAGTAATTCATTGCGGCTTATAGCCCTGTTTTTGCTCTCTGCAAGATAGTAGAGTAAAGAAAACTCCATTCCTGTAAGACCTAAACTTTTACCATTAAACTCGGCCTGTTTTAAACAAGGATTTATTGAAAGATCTGAAACAATGATGGTATCATTGCTTCCAGCATGTGATTTATCCAGCTCAATTCTTCTAAAAATACTTTTTATTCGGGCAATGAGTTCCATTGGACTAAAAGGCTTTGTCAGATAGTCATCACATCCCAATGATAATCCTGCTATTTTATCGGGCTCAGTATCTTTAGCAGATACAATGATAATTGGGACACTGTTTTTTTGGCGAATTAATGAACAAAGAGAAAATCCATCTATTTTTGGCATCATAATATCAATTATGAGCATATCTGCGGGTCTTGTATCGAAAGCTTCCTGAATGGAATGCCCATCATAAAAGGTTTCAACTTCAAAGCCTTCTTTGATAAGAAAGGATTTTATAATACTGCAAATATTAATTTCATCATCAGCAATATATATCAATTTTTTTTCCAAGGATAATCACCTCAAAATCTATTTTAGCATGAACTAGATGGAATATCATTCGAAAAATATATTTGCTTTAATTTTGCCGTAATTTTGCGGAGATTTAATAGTTTTTTATTAGTAAAATAAAAATAGATAATTACAAGGAAGGGAGGAATACCTTTACAAAAAATTGAAAAATATTGACGATTATGTATATGATTTTTAACAGTTCGATTTTAATTAAATCTAAGAAAAGGAGAAAATTTACTATGAAAAGATTAAAGACAGCTTTAATATTTATGATAACATTATCATTTTTGATGACAAGTTTTGTAATTGTAGCAAATGCAGATACTACTTCAAGCGACTATGACGGAATTGTTGCTCTTTGTATCGGAAAAACTAATGCAGTCGTTGAAGGGGAATTACAGAAAATTGATAGTACCAACCCAAGAGTAGTTCCTTTTGTTAATAGTGGAAGAACCTTTGTTCCTGTAAGGTTTGTTTCTGAAGGACTTGGAGCTACAGTGAAATGGGATAAGACAACGCAAACTGTAACAGTAACTTCTGACAGTACGACTATTAAGCTTACCATAGGTAAAAAGGTTATGTATGTTGATGACGATAAAGTGCAGATGGATGTTGCTGCTATAACTAGTAATGGAAGAACTTTTATTCCGATAAAATATATTGCTGACGCCTTGGATAATAACATTTTTTACGATGATGGACTTGTTATTCTAAGCTCAGACGATAAAATCGATGCTAGTGATGATGAAGATTTAATAGCAGATATTAGAGAAATGATAACAAATGCAGAGGATGATACTACAAATGTGAATATAGGTGATAATAATCAAGGAAATCTACAAAAACCTGATATGGGTGATTTGAGAGGAGAAGTTACAGCGATTGATGACGACGAAATTACATTAAAGTTAATAAAAATGCCGGAATTTAATGGCGGGCCAGGAGGACAACCAGGGAATGGTCAGCCTCCACAAGCAACAGGGACGCAAAACGGAACTCAGACAAATGGGCAGCAGAGGCCTCCTCAAGGCCAGCCTCCACAAGCAACAGGAACACAAAACGGAGCCCAGACAAATGGGCAACCTCCGCAACAAAGAACGATAGAGTATACTGGGGAGACAAAAACCATAACAATTCCAGATAGTGCTACTATAACAACCATGGTAATGACAGATAATAAAATGACAAGTGAAGAAATAGAAGTTGAAGATATCGAAGTAGGAAATATTGTTACAATTTGGTATTCTGATGATGATAGTACTACAATATCAAAAGTATCTGTACAAACTTTAAGCGAAAAGTCAGAATGGTTTTTGTAAGATGCTTGCTATAGTAGATTAGAGAATGCAAATAAAAAATACATATATTGCTGCTTTTTAGTATCAATATATGTATTTTTTTTGCCACATTATTGCCACATTCTTCAAGGCAATATATTCCGATAAGTATATTAGGAGAGAAATGCACGGACGCATATCAAGAAGGAGGTATGTTATTTGAATGTAAGTGCAAGTCAAATGTGTGAGCGGAATTCAAGCACAAGGATGATGAAGTGCGTTATACAAAAAAATAACGAGAGCTTAGAAAATGGCATACAGCGAGATATGTCAGGAATAAAAATAACGGAGGTAAAAAAATGAGTATTTCTACGAACTACGACAATTATTATTACTACAGTCAAAATCAGTATCCATTTAGTTCTATTTCAAATGCACAATTCAGTACTGAAAGCGCAGATTCCTCTCAAAGCAAAAGCAATGCGTTTAGCTCCTCGATAAGTAAAAAATCTGCAACTAGCTCAAGTGGAAATATTATGAATTTAAGTGCAAGTGGAATGATGATAAAAAATTCATTGCAGAAACAAGTTGCTGATTCATCAGATTTCTCTGATAAGATGGAGGCAATAAAAGCAGATATGGATTCAATAAAGACTGCAGATATTGATACTATGTCTGTAGAAGATTTGAGAACAGCTCTCACAAATCTTCAAAATGATATTAAGGCAATGCCAAGTCCAGATGGAAGCACTACGGATATCCAAAATGCAGATATAGCTAACATGTCTGAGTCTGATATGAAAAAAATGCTGGAAGAAATTCAAGAGCAGGTTAATAGTGCACCGCCACCACCAATGGAGGGAGGATTTGAAATCCAAGATGATAATTCTTCCGAAGAGCTTAGCAAAGTTAAGGAAGATTTGGACTCTATTAAAAGCCTTGACATAGATAGTATGACTGCTGATGATATGAAGACTCTGCTTACAACTTTGCAAACGGATATGATGGCAGCATTTGGTAGTACTGATAGTAGCACAACAAGTACTAGCACAGAAGAAGCAACTGATATAGCTGACATGACTGAAGCTGAGATGAGAAAATTGCTGGAAGAAATTCAGGAGCAGGCTAATAGTGCACCGCCACCACCACCGATGGGGGGAGGATTTGATGTTTCACAGATTTTAGATGCTATTTCTGGAAGTCAAAGTTCTACCAGTTCCATGACTTCTGGCGATGACACTGAAAGCATTGCTCAGCAATTAATCAATAAGCTTACGGAATCTTATGATGGTTCGACCGAGAGTAAAGCTGATTATGTTGCTAAATTAAAAGAAGCTTTAGAATCAATGTTCAGTCAACAAAAAAGCAGCATTGATGATTTGTCAAGCTCGTTACTTGATAAGCTGGAGACTTGGAGCAGTGACAAAAATAGTAGCGCACAAACGGTTTAATTTGTAAAAGAAATGAAAGATTTTATCATAAATATTAAAGTGCGACGAAATCTTTTAACAAAAAAATGTGCCTTGAGCACACCGAAAGGAAGGAGATGCTAATATGAACGTTTCATCAATTTCATCCACGTCAAGCAGTTCTTATTCAACCTCAACTACTACTAGTAATGACGAAATAAAACTGCTTGAAAAACAAAAGACAAAGCTTCAGAAGGAAATAACAGAAGAGAATCAAAGTTCAGATGATGCAACAACAAAACAGCAAAAGGTTAAGCTATTACAGGCGGAAATTCAGCAAATTGAACAGCAAATTCAAAAATTACAAAATGATAAGACCAAGGAAAGCCAAAAAGCCAGTCAGCAGGCAGGAGCCTCAAATACCAATAGCAAGACAGCTAGTGAAGAGGAAACTGATGCTGCAAACGCAGAAAAGACAAGCTATACAAGTAATAAAATTGATGTTCAAGTTTAATAAATTGTATTATTAAACTGGGTATGAGCTTTTGTAAAAATCCAAAATTTAATGGGGCTTGCTGAACAAAAAAATTGTTCAGCAAGCCCTATTAAATTCATTTTAAGAGTTTATTTTGTAAAAGTAAGATATGTTTCTACATGTATTGATATCCAATTTGGAACAAAATAAAGGCCAAAATATACACGGGAATTTTAATAAAATCTTTGATGTTGGAATGAAAGTTTGTATAATGGGTAGAGATATAACTTGAGTGGCTAATAATGATTAACTTGAAAGAGGAGAATACTTATGAATACGATAGAGAAAATCTTAGCAAGAAAGAGCAACCTTTCAAAAGTTGAAGTAGGGCAAGTTATTGAGGTCGATGTTGACCTAAGCATGGCTAATGAAGCAACAATGCAGTTGAATACCAGTATCTTTAAAAATAAATTAAATGCTAAAAAAGTTTGGGATAATAAAAAAATTGTTATTGTTGCTGACCATCAGGTTCCAGCTGATTCAATAAATACGGCAAGAGTTCATAAGATGACAAAGGAATTTGCAGAATCACAAGGAATAGAAAAACTGCATATGTCGGATGGGGTATGCCATCAAATAATGCTTGAAAAATATGTGCTTCCAGGGCAATTTATTGTTGGAGCGGATTCTCATACATGTTCATACGGTGCTATTGGAGCTTTTTCAACGGGTATGGGCTCAACAGATATTGCTTACTCATGGGCAACGGGAAAGGTATGGGTAAAAGTTCCTGAGACAATAAAAATAATGCTGGATGGAGAAAAGAAACTGGGAGTATCGGCCAAGGACATTATACTTTATATAATTGGAATGATTTCAGCTGAAGGAGCATCTTATTGCTGTATTGAATTTTTTGGAGAGGGTATAGAAAAGCTGCAAATTCATGAGAGAATAACTATATGCAATATGTTGATTGAGGCAGGAGCAAAGGCAGGAATAATACTACCTGACCAAAAGGTAGTTGATTATTTGAAGGAAGAAAGAGG
>Ga0074198_1002008_pt1 | contig 11748 bp, 8 predicted proteins | sample EPASupsiteSAE323_FD_64527 | JGI IMG/M metagenome (GOLD analysis project Ga0074198, IMG submission 64527) | Bioremediated contaminated groundwater from EPA Superfund site, New Mexico - Sample SAE3-23 | ecosystem: Environmental > Aquatic > Deep subsurface > Groundwater > Contaminated ...
CGGCGGATGTTAAAAATGTCCATTGGACGGTAGGGGGGCCTTATTTCTTGGAGTATCAGGATGCGGATTTCGCACTTGAATGGTTTAAAGAAAACGCCCGTATGCAGTTCACCGCCCAAAAACCGGAGAAATAATACAAGTGCCCGCAGATAAAATGAAGGCATTGGCGGACTCTATTGAAAAAGCGATAGCAAGCGGAGATATCGCATCATTGACCTTTCTTTTAGAAGAAGCACTGCGTCTCAATCCGAATAATGCCGATTATTTATACAATTTGGGAATATGCTACCAAAAAAATCACTCTTGGGAACAAGCTAGAGACATCTTTTTAAAAGCATTGCATTTGACTCCGAAAGATGTATCGGTATTAGCTGCATTGGCGAAATTGGAATTGGAAGCCAGGCAGTTTGATAGTGGACTTGACTATATCGCTCAAGCTTTATTATTAGAACCGGAGAATATAGAAGTCTTGCAAATCTATGCGTCGATTTTACTCCATCACGGTGATATGGAAAAGTCGCTTTCAGTCTACAAAAAAGCGTTAAATTTGGAGCCGGATAACCCGGCTACCCTCTCATTACTCGGGACTTATTTCGCATATTCAGGCGATTTTGAGAGTGCTAAAAAGTCTCTTTTCCGTTCTTTTGAATTAAATGCGAAAGATATGAATACACTGATGAATTTGTCCCAAATATCACTGAAAAGTGGGGATTATTTTCAGGCAATTGAATGGTTGGATAAAGTACTTGATATGTATCCTGATGCAGCATTTGTGCATGAACACATAGCTGTAATTTATCTTGGTTTGTTTGAATTTGCAAAAGGATGGAGAGAATATGATTTTAGAGAAGTACATCGATTAAATACCGGCTCATCTAAAGAATTACCGAACGATTTGAGTGGAAAACGTATTTTGATCCGCCATGAGCAGGGACTTGGTGATGAAATCTTTTTTTTACGCTTTCTTCCCGAATTAAAAAAGAGGGGGGCATGGATAGCGTATATGCCCCGTCCAAAGCTTTATAATCTTTTGAAACGATCGAATTGTATAGATCAGCTCGTTCTGGAAGACGATGAATTATTGAATATTCATTACAGTTTTTTCGTAGGGGATCTGCCCCATTTATTAGAAGCAAATACTTCAGAATCGATTCCGGAACCTCTGCCGTTATTTGTCACTCAAGACGAAATCACTTTTTTATCCGATGAATTGTCGTCGTATAAAAAACCTCTGATCGGATTGACCTGGCGTGCCGGAGTTCAAAAACTTGGCTATTTGTCTAAAGAAATTCGTTTGGCAGAGTTGATTCCGTATCTCAAACCACTAAATGCAACGATCGTTATTCTGCAAAGAAATCTTTTGGAGGATGAACTGACCCTTTTGCGGGAAGCATTCGGAACCGATCTTATCGATGCCAGCAGCTATAACGATGATTTAGAGAAAATGGCATCGCTTTTAGCCCTTTTAGACAGTCATATCGCGGTCAGCAATACTAATGTGCATCTTGCCGGAAGCCTCGGTAAAAAATGTCATATTTTGCTCCCTTTTCCGGCTGAATGGCGTTGGGGATTTCATGAAAACTCCAGTTCACCGTGGTATCGATCTTTTCCATTGTACCATCAAAATGCGTATAACTCTGATTGGAAAGAAGTTTTTGAACGTTTGATCGGTAATGTAGAAGAAGAACTTTTGGAAACAAAGCAGTTGGAACATCTTCGAAATCTTATTGATGAATCGATTGACAAAATGGGTGAATTAATTCGATTAGGGATGTATTCCGAAGCGGAAGCATTGGGGAACACGATTTTAAATATCGATGCAAATGAGAAGAGAGTGCTGATGCATCTTACTCAAATTTATAATGCTACGCAGCAGTACGAGAAATTGCTGCATATGATCGATCTGATGCAATAGTCAGGCTTGGTCACACCATTTTTCAAACATTTCTCTGTAAGCGTTTTCAACTTTTCTGGCAAATCCCTGTTCATCCATAAGCGGACTATGGGTCATCTGATTTCTAAGGTTTGCCCGAATGTTTGCCAGCGTTGCTTTGTCAGATGCTAGGGCAACCAATTTATTAATATATTCCTCTTCTGTATAGGTAATCCATTCTTTCCGATTTAGCCCGGTTAAAATTGAACTTCCAAGTCTGCCTACACTTATTCTGTCAGCCAATGTAACATATGGAAGTCCCATATAGAGCATTTCGAACAGTGTCGTCCCTGAATTATGCGGAAAACAATCCAATCCGATATCAATTTTTCTTACCACATCCCATGGAGGAGAATGGTATCCTATCTCCAGACGCTCTTTTCCGATCCCGTATTGTTGAAAATTTTCATAAAGTTTTTCTACCATTTCGGAATCAGCATAGTTTTTGCTGTCAATCAGCAATTTAGAGTTTTCCACTTTTTTCAATACATCGGCCCATACTTTGATGGTCCGGTGATTAACTCTTATCGAACGGCTCAATGTCCCAAAGGTTATATATCCTTTTTGGATAGCAGGCAGTTCATTTACTTCCCCCATCCCTTCGGCCGGCCGATATACATAGCTGGGTGTTGCAACTCTCCAAGGTTGTTCGGAAAACAGAGATTCGCTTCCATGAGGGGCACTGATTTCATCTGTCAGGTAATAATCGATGGCACTGAGGCCCGTTGTATATCCAAAACCAAGCCATGAAACGGAAACAGGGGCAGGTTTCCGTGCAAATACTTGTAAACGGTTGCCTGCGGTATGTCCGGCAACATCGATGAGGATATCGATCCCATCTTTTTGTATGAGCGCGGCCAAATCATCGTCACTCAGTCCGGTTGTTATTCTCCAGTGATCAGCATATTGCTGATATCGGTGGGTGATGATATCTTCTTTGAAGATTTGGGCATATGCGTAAACTTCAAATTGTGATTTGTCATGATTGGCTAATAACGGTTCAAGGAAAAGACGTACCGGATGCATTTTAAAATCAGGCGAAACATACCCTATTTTTAATTTACGTGTTTTGATTTTAGAGTTAGGATAATGTCGTGCTTTTTGTTTGATCGGGTTTCCCTTTTGTTCATTGTAATGTTTGTAATGCTCGAATATCTCTAACGCTGACATATCAGGGTGATAATTTAAAGCGAACAGAAGATTTGCATTTCCATCCCCGTCAGGGAGCAGTTGGATGGATTTTTGATAACATTCGATGGCAGCATCAAAATTTCCTAAATCGATTAAAGCATTTCCCAAATTATTCAATAAAGCTGCGGAATCCGGTACCAGTTCCAAGGCTCTTTGCAAGATTTTGATGGATTGGTGCAAATCACCTTGGTTTTTGTATGCTATTCCTAAATTGCAAAGACCTTGATAGTAGTCCGGTTTAATCGTTAAAAGTTTATTTAATACAATGATTGCGCTTTCATAGTCTTGCAACTCCAGAAAAACAGTACCCAAATTGTTATATGCTTGGATAAAATCAGGGTTTAAACGGATTGTATTTTGAAAACATTCAATTGCTTTCTGAGAATTAAATACGTCTTGATACGCAACCCCTAAATTATAAAGAATTGCATAATCTGATGGTAGAAGCTGTAGCGCTTTTTGCAGGAGTTCCAACGCTTTTTGTGAATCACCGCAATATCGGTTGGCTACTCCCAACAAATTAAAAGCCATACCGCTTCGGGGATATTTATCTAAGAGATTTTCGGCAAATAGTTTTGATTGCTGATAGTCTTGAGAGATAAATATTTGTTGCATTGTTTTGATTTCTTCTTCGGTTGGCTGTTCGGATTCTATAGTATTGATTTGTTGCGGCTGAAGAGAATCTTGTTGTTCGAGGATTACGTCATGACTCATCATGGATGAGTCATCTATCCGTTTGATCCATTCCATATAAGTTTGTCGATAGGATTCAGTTGTAGGATTTAAGGTTATCGCTCTTTTTAAAAGGGCTAAACCTTCATTAAGGCATCCTATCTCTAGTGCAAGGTTGCCGAGATAGAATGTTGCTTCCGCATGTTCAGGATCGATTTCAATAATGGTTCTGTATATTTCTTCTGCATCTGCAACTTTCCCCTCCTGATGGTAGGTATGGGCTATTTGCAGCGCTTTTTCGGTAGTTATCGAATTATCCTGCATCTTCTGTTACTTCCACACTACCGCTTGATTTATTGCAGCAGTTTTAGGACGTTTTGCTGAACGGCATTTGCCTGACTCATTGCATAGCTTCCCGATTGAGCGAGAATATTGAATTTAGAGAAGTTTGCACTCTCTGCGGCGAAGTCGACGTCACGGAGTTGAGATTCTGCCGCTTTAACGTTAACCTGCGTTACGCTGATATTGTTGATCGTTGCCGTCAATTGATTCTGAACCGAACCGAGGTCGGCACGGATTGTATCGAGATCCCCGATAGCGGCATCGAGAGTATCCATTGCTTTCATCGCATCATCAAGCGTGAGGACGCTGATGCTGGAGAGGTTGGTAACTGCCCCGCTATTGACTCCGACACTGCCGGAGTTTGCAGTATTCGGCATCAGTACAGAACCCGATCCGAGTACCCCTGCGGTTCCGGTTCCTCTGAGAAGCGTCATATCCTCAGAGAGGGTGATCGAAGCAAGTGTAGTTGTATCGGATGTGACAACATCACCTGTATGCATTGCGACACCCGTTTGGGCTGCAGTCGTATCTTGAGCCAAGACGGTTCCCGCTTTCAATACCGTACCGGAAGCCACGACAGATCCTGCTTTGATCGTCATATCAGAACTCAAGGTACTGGCAGCTGTTGTCGAGGTATTTCCGCCCAGTGTTGATCCGTTTCCGATAATGCTGGTTGCGGTTAAAGTACTTCCTGCTTTCAGCTCTGTTGCCATATACGTCGATCCGGCTGTAGCCGTCGTCGTATCCATTCCCAAGGTCGTTCCTGCTTTTAGGACAGTATTGGCAGCCATAGACGTTCCGGCTTTCAGTGTCATGTCATTAGAAATGATTGTATCGCCAGTAATCGTTGTTTTCGCACCCAAGACACTTCCTACGCCCAGAATAGAACCTGATCCTACACTCGAGTTTGGAGCTGCCGAATCGTAGTGCATCGTCATATCATTCGTGAGTGTCAGGTTAGCAGTCAAGGTAAAGTCGGTTGTAAGGACATCCCCTTTGTGAAAGGTCGTTGTACCGTCTGTGAAATCTTGCTGGATGACTGTTCCCGAATCGAAGATCGTTCCCGATTTCAATGTCGATCCTGATGTTACATACGCATCTTTGGTTTGTGCTGTTAAAGCTGACGCGGTGATTGTCCCTCCGAGTGTCGTACCGGATGCGATTTGAGAAAGTGATCTAATTGTACTACCCGCTTTAACCGATGAATCAAGAGTCAACGTTCCCGCTGTTGCGACAGAGACGTCAAGACCGATCGTTGTACCTACTTTAAGGTTGGTTCCCGCTGCGAGTGATGATCCGGCTGCGAGTTTTGAATCTTTGACCATAGTGGTTGCACCGACGGTGATGTTTCCGCCGACAGCACCTGCACCGACACCGGTAATTTGGAATTCAGCAGCCCCTTTTTGAACGAGTTCGATATAACCAACCGTTGTGAGCTGATTCGCTGTTCCGCCGAAGACGTCAGTAACGTTTCCGGTTACTTTGATCGCACGGCCGTCGGTTGATTTGAGCATCATTTTCCCGTCATCCGTGATGGTCGCCGCAACACCGGTTTGGGTAGTTTTTGCGTTGATGGCTGCCATCAAAGCGCCGTCTTGGTCATTGTTCTTGACATTGATGGCGCCGATGGTAACTCCGTTGATCGCAAAGTCGGCTCCGGTTGTACCTTCAGAGATGGCATTGTTCGACGTTACTTCGACGACTGCTTTCGCACGGATACCGGTGACCCCGCTGTGTGAATTGATCTCATCTGCCAGTGCCCCTATTCCGTTTTCCGGAGTGTTGTTGTACTGGATGTCGATCGCTTTCATCGTGATATTTTCACCCGTCAACGCACTTCTCATAGTGAGCTGAACGGTTCCCGTATCCGATGCAAGTTCAAGCATCGCCCGGCTCGTATGACCGATTTTGTTAGGTTCAGTTGAAGCGATAGAGAAGTTAACCCCTTCATTCGAACTGGCACCCATTTGAATCTGTTTGTTGGTAAACGATCCGGAGAGGAGTTTTTGGCCGTTGAACGATGTCGTTTTTGCAATCGTGTTAAGCTCTTCCATCAAACGGTTGATATCTTTTTGGATCGCAAGACGTGAAGAAGTGTTTTGCCCGTCAGATGCCGCTTGGACTGCTTTGGTTTTAATGGTATCGAGGATTTTTGCGTACTCGTTGAGAGCACCGTCTGCCGTTTGGATCAAACCGATACCGTCGTTACCGTTGGAGATTGCTTGCCCCAATGAGTTGGCTTGATTGCGAAGCGCATTGGCGATAACCATCCCTGACGCATCGTCTGCCGCTTTGTTAATACGAAGACCTGAACTGAGTTTAGAGAGAGAATCGTCCAAGTTACGATTGTTCATAACGCTATTGCTGTGTGCATTCATTGCACTGATATTTGTATTAATACGAAAACCCATGATAAATCCTTTTATCCTAAGAGCTTTTTGCTCTTTAAAGTTAGTTCAGCGTCCTTGCTGTTAATGACTATATCGGGAGATAAAAGAAAAACTTTAATGATTTAGGGAGAAACTTTCGTCCAGGTCATAGTGGTGCTATTGTACATATTGAGTGTTGAATTCACATCACAGTACCAGAGTGTCCCATTAATGGGAGAAAGGGGTGCGGTAGGCGAAATAATGGCACTGTTGTAGCCACGGGTTTGCGTAGAGACTTCCGATCCGTTATAGAGCTTTAAGTGATTTGTTTCACCGATGCCTATTTCAAGCATAATATCGTCGCTTTGTGCCGTTGAATGGGTTGCATTTGTTTGCAAAATGCCGTCTTCTCCGGGGCTGAGGAGACGGCCAAGTACATTTGAGTTGGGTGATATGGATGTTGTATTGTTATCGGCATAGGTAGGATTGACATTGTGTATGCCGTAATCAAATGTGGAATAGTATATATTGCGTCCCCATGCATCTTTCCCAAGACCGATGACAACGGGAACCGTAGAATTGACCTCTTTTAGTAATTCAAAATATGAGTCGTTATCAGGATTCGAAGCGGTATTAAGCAAACGGCTTCGTATGACCTCGAGCATCGTTTTACTGTTTTGTTGTTTGAGGATATTGCCTTGGATAATAGTGTAGTACCCCATTGTTGCCAGTACAGCGGCGAGTATCCCCGCCATCACAATTGCAACCATTACCTCTACAAGCATAAACCCTTTTTTCATACGATTACCTTTATATTCTACCTGCAGAACTAACGATTTCTTGTTGAATCAACACTTGGGTCAAGACAATGGTGAAAAACTCGACAAAAACAGCGAATGCCAATAATAAGATAGCAAGAATTGTAATGATACGAAAAAATTTGCTTGCCAATGCAAGTGCATTGAGCCTTGCGCGATCAGCAAATTGTTCCAGTATATCGCCCAGCTGAACAACGGTTCCCGCTCCTGCCAGCAAATGTTGTTCAATATCTTCGAAGAACGGGATTGCCCAAAAGTTTTTTTCTCCGCGGCTTACCTGGGAGAGAATACTATCAAACTGTTTTGTAATACGGGGAACAAGCGTTCCGTTTGCAGCGGTTTTGAAAGCCGTTTTCAGGGAAATCCCGTTTTTTAACATAGCACTGAGCAAACTCAACAAAATAAATTTCTCAAAGTACTCAATAATTTTTGACGACATAGGCAAATGTGAGGCAAACTGTTTTGCAACACCCGTCACTATTCCAGTATAGTTGAAAAGGGCAATCATAACAATAAAAAAATAGGCTGAAAATAAAAGCAGCCCTCCGAAAAGAACATTGCTTAAAACAAGGGCCATGTCCAAATGGTCGGCAATAATGGCAAAGATTTTCGGATCGTACGTTTTGGCTTCGCTTATATGGAAAGGAACGGCAAAAAAGCGGACAAAAATGATAATAACGGCAGTTAATGTAAAATAGATCATCGGAAGGGCAATTTTGTCATTGGATTCCTGATGAAATCTATTTTTAATTTCAAGATAGCTTACTACCGATTTAAGGGTTCTGACAAACGATCCTCCCCTTTCTGCCATGGCGATAAATTGGATAATATCGGGAGAAGGAGAAACGTATTTTTCCACAGCATTGGAAAAAGAAGCCCCTTCTTGGATGGAGCGTGCGATGTTGCTGTAGGCTGTCCGCTCATCTTTGTCTTTGGCAGTTTTTTGTAATAAATTAAGGGCATTGGTAAGACTTTTCCCATTTTCCAGTGACAGATGGAGTGTTTTTAATAGAATGAGGATATCAGGTTTCATGAACATATCCTAAAGACAACAATTCACGAGATAGCGTCTCATAATCGCATAAGCCGTTTTCAAATAAATACGCGGCTGATTGAAAATAGCTAAAGGTAATAAAATGTTCCCACGCTTTAAAAACTGTACTGTTTTTTAATGCAAGATAGAATTGATAACGTACTCTCATATCCCCGGGAATAAAAACCATATCCATCAATAGTGCGCGTCCGCTGTATCCTGTAAAATTACATCGGATGCATCCCCCTTTTTCATAACCGTATGACTCAGTCGCAAAAAATACTTTTCCGTCTTCAACAGTACACGGTTGTTTGCAGCTACAGAGTTTGGGGACGAGCCGCTGCGCAACAACGCCGCTGAGAGAATAGGCAAGGATAAACAAATCCCCACCCTCATCCCGGATACGTTCCATGGCCATAAAACTGTTTGGGGTATGGAGGGTTGAGAAAACCATGTGTCCGCTGTGGGCCGCTTTAAGTCCGGTGAGAATGGACTCCCGATCACGCATCTCTCCGATAACGATGACGTCGGGGTCTTGACGCATTATCGATTTCATCCCCTCTGAAAAAGTAAAACCGCTGGCTTCGTTGATCTGGTATTGAGTAACAAAGTCGATTTTATATTCGATAGGTTCTTCGATGGTATAAATAATTTCATGTAAGCGGTCCCGCTGATTTAAAATCGCATTCAGCGTTGTTGTTTTTCCGCTTCCGGTAGGTCCGACGACGAGAAAGAATCCTGTTGACTGATTAACGAAATGGTGGACGTGCTCCGACATCGGGTGCTCTTTTGGAAACAGCGCATTGAGTGATTTGATGTTGCTGGCTTTATCCAAAATACGCAAAACGATATTTTCACCATATTGGGAAGGGGCGATTTCGATACGAAAATCGATAGTCCGATGTTCGTATTCACGTGAAAAACTCCCACCCTGAGGGGCATATACATTGATCATGTCAATATTACAGCGCTCTTTAATAATCAGTGCAAAACGCCCTGCAAGCTCATGGTTTAGCAAATAGCGGGCGACAATTTTCCCGTCGATTCGGTAGCGGAGCCAGTAAAAAGATTCGTACGCATTGATGTGAATATCACTGGCTGCGCGTTGAATTCCGTATTCCAGAAGCATTTCGAAAATATCGATAACTTCATCTTCTTCATAATCCATTGCGTTGAACTGTTTGATTTTACGTTCAATACTTTCGGGATCGACGCGGAGAAGCGCAGTATATTTTTGCTGAAATTCACGTACGGGGATATTTTTTTGTTCAACTTTTTTATGTACTTTTTGACTGAGTTCAGCAAGGCGGGTTTCGCCTAAAAGCTCTTTGCGCAAAATTTTGAGGACGTCATCGCGTTCTTCGGCAATGACCATCTCGTACTCTTTCATCAGTTCGAGATTGTAGGTTTTAGAAGTCTCTTTTTTTTGGATGAAGTGATGAGAGAGTGCGATATCGAGAAGATGTTTTTTAATACCGATTTGCTGATAATAGTACTGCTCTTTTTGGCATACTTCCAGCTGCTTCGGCGTTAATATCTTTTTAATATTCATAGGCACTTTTTGGTTTAATTATAACACAAAAAGTCAATTATCAGCGAGATAGATAAAATTTGAAAATTGCCGATGTGGCGTTATGCTCTAATGTTGCCTGTCTGGAGGTGTAATTGAGAATAAGTTTTTCAAGTGCTTTGCTTTCTGTAGAGTTGTTGTCTGCACTTGTCATAACGTAAAATATACTTCCGGATTCGGTTGCTCTATAAGCACTAAAACCGTTAGGCGGAACCGGAACAAAACCGTTCCGTCCTCCGTCTAAAGAATAGGGGGTTGTTGTATTGCAATCCAGATGGGTTAAAAGTGTATTGGCCGCATTCGTAGAGGTATTGAGATCTTTCGGAAATTGTTCCGATAAACTTTTACATTGGAACACCATCGATTCAAGCAGATTGAAGTGCGATTGTAAAGTACTCTGGTACTGAATTCTATTCATAGTGGAGACGTTAACGTAATAATAAGTTAACGCCCCCATCAGCCCTGCTAAAAAGACAGTCAGGGCAACTTCAATTTGGGTAAAAGCTTTTTTTTTCATTAGACTATTTTATAACAACTATCCAATGTTTATAGCCGGTAGTACCGTTGCTTTCAGAAAAACAAAAAGAGTCCCCGTAGCGAGAATAGTTCAAAGCCATACTTCCGTAATTTACTTTATGGTTAGAAGCATTAAGTTCTACCGTTCTATTGATTTCATGGTTATAAATCGCGCAATACAGATCATCATCTGATAATGAGTTGTAACTGGTACCATTAAGATCGAGCGGAAATACGAAGGCAGGGTGCCCAATTGATGTTGTGACATTCAGTTCCCAACCCGTTGATGTCATACCGGCAATATCTTTAGGGAGTCTTTTAAGTATTAATACTCGGGTATCGTTAAATTCGCTCATATCAGATAGCGACGGTGAATAGCCCATTTGCGCTTGAAATATATCATATGCCCCTGAAAGCTGATAGCCTTGATCCATCAAGGCAGCAACACGTGCTTTTTTGGATGTCAAATCAATATTGAATAGGTTTTTGTAATACAGCATGGCGACTGTCGACAAGAGACCGAATAAAATTACGGCAATCGTCATTTCAACCAGTGAAATACCCTTCCTCATTCCATTATAGGGTTGTGTCATATCAAGCTCCTTTTGTAACACGGTGTCGAAGTATATCGACATTGAAAGAAAAAACTTTAATTAAAATATATAAGAGTTAAAAAAGCAGGAGAGATTGTGGCACTCAATTTAGTTAAGCAATAATATATGAAAACGAATTTATCCCCCGCTAAGGGGGAAAGGATAAAAAACGGAGAAAAGGCTGCTGATAGCTGCCTTATAATTTACGGTTTAACAACGAAGAGAGTCAAGTGTGAACCGTTATCCCAGCAGAATACCGGACCGTAACGTTTGTATGCGTTGTAAGCATCTGTTGAGAATACTGTTGAGTTTGACGCATTGTATTCAACACTCGCATTGAACTCATGGTTGATGATCGCACAGTATTGTTCGTCATCCGATGTAATTGATTTACCTGAAGCATTCATATCCAATTTATATTGGAGGGCAACACCGCTTGTCCCTGCAATCCCGGTTGATTTGTTCAGTTCCCATGCGCCCGTACCGTCATTCAGCCCTGTAGCCATCCCGTTGATTGCTGAGGGAAGTCGTGTAAGAATCGATACATTCTGATCATCCAACTGGGTCAGGTTTTGATCGAGATTTATAATCGAACCTACTTGAACGACATATGCGTCATACGCGTTAGACATTTGTGCCGCTTGGTCAAGCAAAGTTGCAACACGCGCTTTTTTAGCCGTTAACTCAGTGTTGAAGAAGATTTTATAGTAC
>Ga0074198_1002011_pt1 | contig 11738 bp, 10 predicted proteins | sample EPASupsiteSAE323_FD_64527 | JGI IMG/M metagenome (GOLD analysis project Ga0074198, IMG submission 64527) | Bioremediated contaminated groundwater from EPA Superfund site, New Mexico - Sample SAE3-23 | ecosystem: Environmental > Aquatic > Deep subsurface > Groundwater > Contaminated ...
GTATGACTTTTAAAAAAGGTAATGGAGTAAATCTGAAAAAGTATAATACTAAAAAAGGCATAAACATTATTGCCGTTAAGACTGATAAATTTAAAACAGCATCTATCAATCTGTTCATACATAATCAGCTTGATAGTAAAACGGTAACACGAAATGCTCTGATTCCAATGGTATTAAAACGTGGAAGCAAAGATTTTCCAACAATGCAGGAAATCTCAAGAAAACTTGAAAATCTTTATGGAAGTTATTTTGATTGTGGGGTTGTCAAAAAGGGAGAAAGGCAGATTCAACATTTTTTCATTGATGGAGTAAATGAAAAATTTTTACCTGGTGGTGAAAAGCTGTTAGATTCTTGCACAAGATTACTTGACAGTATTGTTTCAAATCCTCTATTGGATGGGAGCGGATTTAAGGGCGATTATGTTCAACAAGAAAAAGAAAATCTTTCAAAACTAATCCAATCAAGGAAAAATGATAAGGTTCAGTATGCTGTAGAAAGATGTTATGAATTGATGTGTACGGGTGAAAGATATGGAATTCATGAGTGGGGAAAGGTTGAAGATCTCGAAGGCATAACCCCTGAGAATCTTTTTAAATGCTATAGCGAAAATATATCAAAATCCAAAATGGATATATTGGTTTTAGGAGATGTAAGTGAAAAATGGATTTCTGAATTGGAAGAAATAATAGGAATTAAAACTGATAACAGTAGGTCCATTGAAAAAGAAGAAACCAAAAAGGGAATTAGTGCAATAAGAACATTTGTTGATGAAATGGATGTCAATCAAGGTAAACTTTCAATGGGGTTTAGAACCAATATAGGCCTTGCAGACTCGGATTATTATAATCTTCTTGTCTATAACAGTATCTTGGGTGGTGGAGTTCATTCGAAATTGTTCCAGAATGTCAGAGAAAAGAATAGCCTTGCATATTATGTATTTTCCAGATTGGATAAATTTAAAGGAACAATGATGATAAGTAGTGGAGTTGAATCATCAAACTTTGAAAAGGCAAAAACAATAATCCTTCAACAAATAGATGATATAAAAGCAGGAAAAATAACAGGTGAAGAATATGAAACATCAATAAAAGCACTTGAAAACAATTTGAGAAACCTTGCGGATGAACCTATTCAGTTGGTTGATTTTTGTCTTGGTCAATCAATAATTGGTTCGGAGGACAGTGTTGAAGAAATACTTAAGAAAATAAGGGATGTAAGATTAGATGATGTTTTAAAGGTATCAGATAAAATACAACTTGATACAATTCACTTTATAAAACCAAGGGGGGAACGCTAATGAGAAAGAGCACAATAGAGAACAATTCAATTGGAGAGAAATTGTTTGTTTGTGAATATGACAATGGATTAAAGGCGTTTGTACTTTCCAAAAAAGGTTATACAAAGAAGTATGCTACGTATGCCACACATTATGGTTCTATTGATAGTGAATTTATTGTTCCAGGAGAAAAAGAAGTAACAAGAGTTCCTGATGGTATTGCCCATTTTCTCGAGCACAAGCTTTTTGAACAGGAAGATGGTTCAGTAATGGATAAATATTCAGCTTTGGGGGCTTCTTCAAATGCATATACAAGCTTTGACCATACTGCTTATTTATTTTCATGCTCGGAGGATTTTAAAAATTGTTTTAATCTTTTAGTGAATTTTGTTCAAAATCCATATCTAACTGATGAGAGTGTTGAAAAAGAGAAGGGGATAATTGGGCAAGAAATCAGAATGTATGATGATAATCCGAATTGGAAAGTTTTCTTTAATTACCTTGATGCGCTTTATCAGAAACACCCTGTAAAAATAGATATTGCTGGAACTGTCGAATCAATATCGGGTATCAATAAAGAAGTACTTTATAAATGCTATAATACCTTTTATCATCCTTCTAATATGATTGTTTTTGTTGCTGGTGATGTTGATCAGGAATGGATTTTTGAATCGATTGCATCAAACCAAAAAGTGAAAGAGCCCAAGACTGATATAAAAAGAATATTTCCAGATGAACCAAAGAAAATAAACAAGAAAATTGTTGAGCAAAAGATGGAAGTATCAGCACCTTTGTTTATACTAGGATTTAAAGAAAATACTGCGGAGATCGGACCTGATTATGCAATGCATGGGGCAGGAATGAATATTCTGATGGAAATGCTTTTGGGAAGAGGTTCGGATTTATATACTATTCTATATGAAAAAGGTCTGATTACTTCAAATTTTGATGCTGATTATACCTTTGAAAGTAATTATAGCTATTCAACAATTGGAGGGGAATCAAAGAATCCTGAAGAAGTTAAGGAGATTATTATTAATGAATTAAACAAAATATACTCTAAAGGTTTGGATGAAGAGAGCTTTGAAAGAGTTAAAAAAATGAAAATTGGGAGTACGCTTAAGGTATTAAATTCAGTTGATAAGATTGGACATCAGTTTGTTGCAGCTTATATGAAGGGTATTGAATTTTTCAAAATGAGCGATGCTTACAGAAATATTAAATTTGAAAACATAGAAAGTATCTTTGGTAAACATTTTGTTATGGATAATATTGCGATGTCGGTAATTAGACCAACAAAATAAAAGTGAGAGGTGAGAGGTGGGAACTGAGAGAATAGCTTTCCCAGGATTGGGATTAGAGTTTAATATTGAGCCTGTCGCTTTTAGCATACTTGGAAAACCTATTTTCTGGTATGGAATAATTATTTCCATTGCACTTATTATTAATATCATTTGGGCAATGAGGGATACTGTAAAATTCGGCTTCAAATCTGATGATATAATTGATTTTGTTTTTTATGCTGTGCCTGCGGCGGTTGTTGGAGCTAGATTATATTATGTAATTTTTAAGTGGCAGGATTATTCACAAAACCCGCTTGAAATATTTCAGATATGGAAAGGCGGGCTTGCAATATATGGTGCAGTGATTGCGGGAGTGATTACTGCTTGGATTTTTGCTAAGATAAAAAGCATTCCCCCTTTAAAATGGTTTGATTTTTGTGCTCCGTTTCTGGTTTTAGGTCAGGCTATAGGAAGATGGGGGAATTTTGTAAATCGTGAAGCTTATGGCGTATATACCAATCTTCCATGGAGGATGGAAATACCGGATTTGAACGGAATTACAAGGATATCTGTTCATCCAACCTTTCTATATGAATCACTATGGAATCTATCTGTTTTTATATTTCTTATGGTTTACAGAAACAGAAGCAAAAAAGAAGGGAATGTATTCTTCTTGTATCTTATAATGTATGGACTAGGGAGATTTTGGATAGAAGGATTAAGAGCGGATAGCTTGATGATAGGTAATTTTAGGATTTCACAGGTGTTATCATTGGTTCTCGTTATGGGTTTTAGTTTTATATTATACAAGAGACAGAAACTTAATAAAGCTAGTTCTAAGATAGTGGATGAGTCGATTTCTAATGGATAAAGTTAACCATAATGGGCATTAGAGTAAAAGTTGAGACATAAAAAAATAAAAATGTAAAAATTTAACTGTAATATATTGACAGTTAAATAGTGATAATATATTATTAAGGCGAGAACAAGGAGCAGCAAGCTTGCAGAATTGAACGAGGCTTAACGCTTAAATCCTTAAAGATACAAAAGACGGAATAATAAATGAAATGCGGGGTGAGCCTATGCTGCAATCTGAAATTGACATGTTAAGAAAAGAACTTGATGACCAGATTAGAAATGGAGCAAGCTTTCAGGATGTTTACTCATTAAGTATTTCTTTGGACGAGCTCATTGTTGCTTTTTATGTGCAGGCACTAGTGAACAAATAAGTCGAAATCAGGGTTAATATAAGCAAAAGAGGTTGATATTTTAAAGAGGCAAATAAGAGCCTCTTTTTTCTTTTTTAAAAAAAATTTCAGAATACTATTGATTATACAAAAGAAATATAATAAAATAGCAGTAAAGTGGTAGGAAGTGGTGGAAAGTGGTTTTGAATTCCACGAGCAAGGGGTAGCATAAATGTTTATCGGTGAATATCAACATACAATTGACCCGAAGAGCAGAATAATAATGCCTTCAAAGTTCAGAGAAGGTCTTGGCGAAAAGTTTATAGTAACCAAAGGCCTGGATAATTGTTTGTTTGTTTACTCATTGGAAGAATGGACTAATTTTGAAAACAAGCTAAGAACTCTGCCTATTGCAGATAAAGCTGCCAGAGAGTTTATCAGATTCTTTTTCTCTGGTGCGGCAGAATGCGAAGTTGACAAGCAGGGCAGGATATTAATTCCCTCAAACTTGAGAGAATTTGCAAAGCTGGATAAGGAAATAGTTATTACTGGAGTATCTACAAGAATTGAAATATGGAGTAAAGAGAACTGGGAAACATATAATAATTCCGGCATGGATGCTGATGAGATAGCTGAAAAGATGTCTCAGTTAGGAATTTAAAATGGAATTCACTCATAAACCGGTTATGCTTAAAGAATGCATTGACATGCTAAGGATTAGTCCTGATGGTGTCTACGTAGATGGTACAACTGGAGGGGGAGGACATTCTTGGGAAATTGCTAGCCGGTTAAATGATGAGGGAATGCTTGTCTGTTTTGACAGGGATATAGATGCTATAAATGCTTCAGAAAGAAGGCTTTCAGTTCTTAATAAAAAGATAATTTTTGAAAACAAAAATTTCTCTGAGATTAATCAGGTCATGAATAATAGAACAAGTCGTTTGGTCAATGGAATTCTGATGGATTTGGGGGTTTCCTCCTATCAATTGGATAATGTAGAAAGAGGCTTTAGCTATCAATCAGACGCATCGTTGGATATGAGAATGGACAGAAGACAGAAAATCACAGCGGAGGATGTAGTAAATAACTACGATAAAAAATCTCTAATCAGGATTATAACTGAATATGGAGAAGAAAAATGGGCTGTGAGAATAGCTGATTTTATTTGTAAGAGCAGGGAAGTAAAAAAAATTGAGACGACTGGCGAGCTTGTAGAGATTATTAAGAAAGCAGTACCTGCAAAGGCTCGAAAGGATGGACCACATCCTGCAAAGAGAACTTTTCAGGCTATCAGAATAGAAGTTAACAACGAATTGGGAATATTGGAAGCTGCAATAAGAAATGCTGTTGATTCATTGGGTATTGGTGGAAGAATATGCATTATAACATTTCATTCACTTGAGGATAGAATTGTTAAACAGACATTTGTTTCGCTAGAAGGAAGATGTACTTGCCCGGGAGATTTGCCGATATGCGTATGCGGAAAGGTGTCTCACGGAAGAATTATTACCAGAAAGGCGATAGAACCTTCTGAAAAAGAGATTGAAGAAAATCCTAGAGCAAGAAGTGCTAAACTGAGGGTATTTGAAAAATATTGATATAAGTAAACTAAAGAAAAATTTTTAACATACAAAAGATTCATAATAAACAAATGACAGATTGGACACAAACAACCAAAGACGAAAAGCCAAACACACAAAAGAAAAAAGCAAAAAACACTGAAGAAAAAAATTCAAAAAGCAAAAGAAAAAAGAAACTAACAAACAAAAGAAAAAACAACACATTACAAAAGAAAAAGAGATTTTAAAAAAACAGAAGAGAAAAAAGAAAAGAGCAAAGGATTAAGCTTCATAATTAATCATGGTGATGTGAAAAGATTTTGTGAAGCAAGAAAAACATAGAAGTTATAAAAATATTCCGATCGTTCTTAATAGAACGCGGTTATTTTTTTCTAATTAGGGTTTCAAAAGCCTTTACATATATACATAAGAGAAAAACTTCAATTTACAAAAGAAAAAACCTAGAAAACAGATATTAATAATTTATGAATTTATATGATTTTCGAGGGAATATACGAGTGAGGGAGTGAATAGAATGTTAGCAGCGCAGAAAAGATACAATTATGAGCCGGTTCCTGAATATCAAGACTATCAAAGTCAAAATAGAAAGTCAAAGGTTGTAACAGTTACAAGAAAGAAAGCAATATTAAGGTTCAAGGCACTGGTTGGAATAATTCTCTTTTTTGCACTTAGCATGTTTATACTCTCAAGATATTCGATGATTAATGAAGAAAAGAAAAATATATATAAATTAAAATCGGAACTGACTGAATTGAACAAGGCAAATACCCAAACGCAAGTGGCTTTGAACAGAGAGGTAGATTTGGAGCAAGTAGAAAAAGATGCAATTCAAAAATTGGGTATGCAGTATCCTGATAAAAATCAAACAATATATGTTCAGATTCCAAAAACTGATTTTACTGAAGTGCCAATAGAAACCGAAAATCAAACTGATGAGCAAGCAGGACCTGCTTCCTTTGCGAAACAGTTATTAAGCTTTCTTAATTAAAAAAAATAACCAAAACTCCAATGCTTTCAGAGGAGTCCGGAGGAGGGAATGTTTTGGCTGCAACCGGGCTTAACATTAAAAAGAGAGAATTTGTTATATTGCTACTATTAACTTTGATAGTAGCTTTGCTCATATTTAGAGTAGCTTGGGTTCAACTTGTACAAGGAGCTCAGCTGCAAAAAATGGCTATTGAGCAGCAAACAAGAGACCGTATAGTAAGTTCTAAAAGAGGAACAATCTATGATAGAAATAAGGTTGAACTTGCGGTTAGCATTTCTGTAGAAACAGTTAGCGTAATTCCAAAGGAGATAACACAGCCCGAAAAGGTTGCTGGAAAGCTATGCGAGATTCTTGGTATTGATTACAATCAGATATTTAAAAAGGTTACAAATAAAACCAGTTTTATTGAAATAATAAAAAGAAAAGTAGATAGAGAGCAAACAGATGCAATAAGAAAATGGATAAATGATGAAAAAATTCAAGGTGTCAAGATAAATGAGGATACAAAACGAGCGTATCCAAACAATAATTTGGCAAGCTATGTAATAGGATTTACTGGATCTGACAATCAAGGTCTTGATGGAATAGAACTCATGTACGAAAGTGTTCTAAAAGGGCTGCCGGGGAGAATTGTTTCTGAGACAGATGCGAGTGGAAAAGGAATGCCTTTTGACAGAGAAAGACTTTACACACCACAGGATGGAACAAATCTTGTGCTCACAATTGATGAGACCATACAACATATTGCTGAAAGATATATTGAAAATGCGGTAATAGATAATAAATGTATAGGTGGGGGAATAGCTATTATCATGAAGCCCAAAACGGGTGAAATTCTGGCAATGGCTGTAAAACCCGATTTTGATTTAAATAATCCTTTTGTTCCATCAGATGACAATCAAAAAGCGAAATGGAATCTTTTTACCAAGGAAGAGAAATCTGCAATAATGCAGAAGATGTGGAGGAATAAGGTTGTTTCAGACACCTATGAACCGGGTTCGACATTTAAGATTATTACATCGTCAGCTGGTTTAGAAGAAGGTGTTGTAACACCTACTGATACATTTACGTGTACGGGGGCTGTAGATGTGGCGGGATTTAAGCTGCATTGCTGGGTAGTAGGTTATGGAAGAACTCATGGAGTCGAGACCTTTGCACAGGGGATATCAAATTCCTGCAATCCTGTATTCATGGAGGTTGGAAGACGGTTAGGAAGAGAGAAACTTTTTAAGTACATAAATGCTTTTGGATTACAGGATAGAACAGGGATAACCTTGCCGGGCGAAGCAAAGGGAATATTTCATAATATTAATAAGGTTGGACCTCTTGAGCTTGCAACCATCTCATTCGGACAGAGAATAAAAGTTACGCCAATTGAAATTATTAGTGCGATTAGTGCAGTTGCTAATGGTGGAAAACTTATGAAACCTCAGTTGGTTAAAGAAATGCGCGATAGGGATGATAACATCATTCAGACATTTGAACCGCAAGTAGTGCGACAAGTTATTTCTAAGGAAACAGCATCAACGCTTTGTGAATTGCTTGCAGGTGTTGTTGCAGGCGGAACCGGTAAGAATGCGGATGTAAAAGGTTATAGGATAGCCGGTAAAACTGGAACGGCGGATCAGGGTGTCAATACAGGAGTTTATGTTGCATCATTTGCGGGATTTGCTCCAGCTGACAATCCTGAAGTTGCATTATTAGTTGTTTTAAATGACCCTAAAGGCAGTAGCCACATGGGAGGAGCAATTGCGGCACCTGTTGCTGGGAAAATATTTGGGGATGTACTTCCATACATGAAAGTTGAGCCGAGATTTTCTCCTGATGAAGTAGTGTACAAAGAAACAAAAGTACCTGAGGTTAGAGGAAAAAAACTCAAAGAAGTTAAAGAAATTATTAAGGCTTCAGGATTAGAGTCCAGAATAATAGGGCAAAATCCTAATGATGAAGATTTAGTGACTCAGCAGAGTCCAAAACCTGATATTGTAGTAACAACAAATTCACAGGTAATACTATTTACTGAAAAAGGTAATCAGGTGCTTGAGATTACGGTTCCAGACTTAAAAGGTAAAACTATTATTCAAGCAACAAAAATGCTGAAAGATATTGGATTGAATATAAAGATTGAAGGAAATGGAGATTTTGTAGGACAGGAGCCTGCGGCAGGAACCATTGTAGGTATAGGTACACAAGTTAAAGTCAAACTAGGGCTAGCAGAGGTCGAATAACAACAAATTTTTAATTAAAACAGGGAACAGGGGAACCTGTTCCCTTAATACATAGTGGGAAGGATGATGTAATGTGCTTTTAGAACAGCTTATTGAAGGAATGGATTATTTACAATTATTAGATGATGTTAAAGGAGTTGAGATTAGCAATATTGTATATGATTCAAGAAAGGTTGTGCCGGGAAGCCTTTTCGTTTGTATTGAAGGATATAAGGTTGATGGTCATAGGTATATCAGAGAAGCTGTAAATAAAGGTGCGGCGGCATTAGTTATACAAAAAGATGTGGTAACGCCTGAAGGATTACCTATTATTAAACATAATAATCCACGAAGGGTATTGGCAGAGGTGTCTGCCAGATTTTACGATTATCCATCAAGAAAACTAAATCTAATAGGAGTTACGGGTACAAAAGGAAAAACAACCACTACCTTTATGATTAAGTCCATAATGGAACAAGCAGGTCATAAGGTTGGACTCATAGGGACAATTGCAAATTATATAGGAGATAGAGTTGTGGAAGCACAAAGGACTACTCCAGAATCACTTGAACTTCAAGAAATGTTTTCGGAGATGCTATCTCAGAAGGTTGATACTGTTGTTATGGAGGTTTCTTCTCATTCATTGGATTTGAGCAGGGTTCATGCGTGCGAATTTGATGTCGGGATATTTACCAATCTTACTCAGGATCATCTTGATTTTCATCTTAATTTTGAAAACTATTTTAAGGCAAAAGCAAAGCTTTTTGATTTGTGTAAGGTTGGCAAAGCTAATGTCGATGATGAATATGGTCAAAGATTGCTGGAAATGAAAAAATGTCCTATGCAGTCTTTTGGTATAGATCATCCAGCTGATATTAAGGCTGAGAACATTAATATAAAGCCTGAGGGAACATCATTTAAAGTTAAAATTCCCAATGGAGATATAGATGTGTGTGTTCCTATTCCAGGGAAATTTAGCGTATATAATTCGCTTTCTGCTATTTCTGCATGTTTGTGCTTTGATGTAAACAGCAATGATATTATAAAAGGACTTGAGAATCTTAAGGTTCCGGGAAGAGCAGAGCTGGTTGAAACCAATAAAAATTTTACAGTTATGGTTGATTATGCACATTCTCCTGACAGCCTTGAAAATATACTTGAAACGGTAAAGGGATATGCAAAAGGGCGAATTGTAGTTGTTTTCGGCTGCGGTGGAGACAGAGACCGCACAAAGAGACCCATTATGGGACAGATTGCAGGCGAGCTGGCAGATTTCACGGTTATAAGTTCCGATAATCCAAGAACTGAGGAGCCAGAGGCTATTATTTCTGAAATTGTGGAAGGTATAAAAAGGACAAAAGGAGAATATATAATAATAGCCGATAGGCATGAAGCTATAGAGTATGCTATTAAAAATGCAATAGAAAATGATATAATCGTGATAGCTGGTAAGGGGCATGAAACATACCAAATATTCAAGGATAAAACTGTGCACTTTGATGATAGGGAGATAGCAAAAGATGCAATAGAAAAGTTGGAAGTTGACAGTTGACAGCCAAAAACTGCTTATAGTTAAAAAAGTGTTACGCATACATAAAGAAAACCAGAAGGAGTTTTTATGTTACCTTTAAAGGTGTGTGAAATAGTTAAAGTAACAAACGGAATACTGCTTAACGGAAATCCTGAAGCCGAAATAAAAAATATATCTACCGACACGCGAAAAATAATGCCGGGTGATTTATTCATTCCTCTTGTTGGGGATAATTTTGATGGGCATGATTTTATAGCAAATGCATTTGAAAATTCTATTTGCGGTTATATGACATCGAGAAGCACAGAGATTATTCCAGATGCTATTATAATCAAGGTTGATGATACTTTGAAAGCTCTTCAAGATATTGCAGGTTACTACCGTGATAAATTCAACATACCCATTATTGGAGTTACAGGGAGCATTGGAAAAACAAGTACCAAGGAAATGATTTATAATGTTTTATCAAAAAAATATAGTGTTTTAAAAACCAAAGGTAATTTTAATAATCATGTTGGACTACCGCTGACTCTATTAAATTTATCAAAAGAGCATAATGCTGCGGTGGTTGAAATGGGAATGAGCGGTATGGGAGAAATCTCAATTCTAAGTAGAATAGCAAAGCCACATATAGCAGTTATAACCAATATAGGACTTGCTCATATAGGTAAACTTGGTTCCCAAAGGAATATTTTGAAGGCTAAAACTGAAATTTTTAATGGTATGGATCAAGATGGAATTGTAGTGTTAAATGCTGACGACTCACTGTTGTATGAACTAAAGGATTCCATTAAGCTAAATGTTACATACTTTGGACTTTGTAAAGAGGCTGACGTCAGGGCATATAACATAAAAGTGGATGGAGATTTGAATACAAGCTTTAATATCAAAATAAAAGACACGGAATACCTTTTTAAAATATGTGTTCCAGGCTTGCATAATGTTTACAATGCCCTTATTGCTATTACGATAGGTTTAAGGTTTAGAGTTCCAATAGAAGATATGGCAGATGCTATTGCAAAGTATAAACCGGAAAAAATGAGAATGAATATAATAAAACTTACAAATAACATAAAAGTGCTGAATGATACTTACAATGCAAATCCAAACTCCATGGAAGAAGCACTTAAAGTAATGCAGCAAATGCCGGGAGCCCGGAAAATTGCGGTTTTAGGAGACATGCTTGAATTAGGAGAGTGGACCAGACAGGCTCATTTGGATATTGGAAAAAGTATTGTTAAAAGCAGCATAAACCATTTAATTACTCTAGGTGAAAACAGCAAGTTTATTGCTGAAGGAGCAGTTACACTTGGAATGTCACAAAGAAAAATCAATACCTGTAATAATATTGAAGAGGCAAATCTTTATTTGTCAAAATTGATTAGAGAAGGTGACGTTATACTTGTGAAAGGTTCCAGAGGAATGAAAATGGAAGGTATAGTCGATTTTATAACTGAGGAGGTGCAGAAATGCAACTCCAAATAATTGTATTGATTGGGGCATTTGTTTTAACCCTTATTTCAGGGGTTTTGCTCATACCTTTACTTGAAAAACTAAAATTCGGTCAAATCGTTAGGGATGATGGTCCGCAATCTCATCTGAACAAGACTGGTACGCCTACAATGGGAGGAATAATCTTCTTATTACCGATAGCAATAATTTTTGGAATATTTAGTATAAAATAT
>Ga0074198_1002015_pt1 | contig 11728 bp, 13 predicted proteins | sample EPASupsiteSAE323_FD_64527 | JGI IMG/M metagenome (GOLD analysis project Ga0074198, IMG submission 64527) | Bioremediated contaminated groundwater from EPA Superfund site, New Mexico - Sample SAE3-23 | ecosystem: Environmental > Aquatic > Deep subsurface > Groundwater > Contaminated ...
CTGAATTTGGATGTCGCAAGCGGAGGAGGAGGGGTCTGGGGAGGAATCCTCCGCTTGCTCCTCTTTTTTCTTTTGGCGAAATTCGGGCGGGCTTTTAATAATTCTTCTTCAAACTTATTTTGTCATTTTCTTTGCTTGCCGTCCAGTTTTTGAACAGTTTAACAAACGATTCATCTACTGGATTATCGGCAAATGGGTTATTCACAAATAAACAATCTTCCCCTATGTTTTCAGGGTGGTTCAAAACTGCTTTATCTGAAAATAATACTCCACTGACAAAACTAAAATCTTTGTTGATAAAATAATTGACTGGTACAGGTTCGTTGTTTGATTTATCAACCTTATCTCTGTGTGAAAAATTGGTTGCACCTGTTTTGATATTGATTTGCATAAATTGAAAACCAAACAACGCTTTCAGCACATTTGGCATACTGGGATCTTCAACATGTGCCAAATCGCCTGTATTTACAGCAATGACGAACGGTTTTTTTAAATCAAACCATTTTTTACTTTTCCAATTTTTATATTGATCCAATGCCTTATCTTTTATGACTTGGGTGATTCGCAAAATCATTTTATCAACTGGTACATCTTGGACACGGATTTCTTCAGGCGTTGTGGCAACAAACATTTCGGGTACTGAATCAGGTTTGGCAGGGTCTCCTTTTGTTGGTGCAACGCACTCAACATAAGCGACTTCACTAATTACAAAATCCGGTCCTTCATTTTGTGATTGTATTGCTAATTTATTTTCTAAAAGCACATTACCAACATACATTTCCCACGATCTTTGATGAAAATTGGTTCGGATTTGATTCAAAAAATGCCTATCGGCGTAAGGTTTGTATTTCATCCATAATTTGTCAAATTTTTCTCGTCTTTCTTTACAACAACCACTCGCAATAAAATACGAATCGTATTTGGGATACATTTGTTTTACTTTTTCCAATTCCTCGTTTGTTTCCACGAGTGGAAGTTCAACTGTAAAAAGAGAATCTGTCATTTTTTTGAAATCATAAATTATTTTAAATCATCCATTATTTTTTTTGCCAAGTGAAAAGCAAAATTTACAGCAACAGCATTTCCAATCATTTTATATCCGTCAGCAATATCGCAATATTTAAAAATAAAATCATCAGGAAATGTTTGGATTCTCGCACATTCTCTTACAGACAAACGGCGATATAAATCTTCTTTTCCTGGAACGAAAATTCTTTCATTTTGGCTAATAAATTTCATTTTTGGTGCTTGTGGATGTAAGGGTGCATGACGACCACCAGCTTGAATCGTGAAAGATGGTTCGTCCCATGAACGCACTCGATTTCTTGACATATAGATTGAAGAAAAGCCACCATTCATATATTCATGGTTTGGAATTTTTAGCTCATCGCCGTTTGTCTTATTTTTATCTAAGGCTGGTTTGGCTAAGCGTAAATCATAAATAGCATCTTTCAATACAGGTTTATATTTTTGTGGTTCTGGAAATTCAAATTTTTTCTTCAAATCTTTTCTGTATCCGACGATTATTACACGCAAACGATCTTCGGGAACATCATAATCGTTTGCATTTAATAATTTATGGGAAACTTCATATCCTGCATTTTCAAATTCTTTTAGGATAGCATTAAAAGCCTCGGCGTGCTTCGGGTGTAAAATACCAGACACATTTTCCGCAAGAAAAAATTTGGGTTGTTTTTCCTTTAATAAACGGATGTAATCATAGAATAATTGTCCTCGTTTATCATTTATACCACGACCAGCTCCCGCCTCACTCCAACTTTGACATGGCGGTCCGCCGATTATTCCGTCAACATTAGGAATTTCAGAAGCTGGAACATCTACAATACTTCTCTTGTCTAGTTTTGTTCTTGGAAAATTATATTCAAATGTTTCCCAAATTGTAGAATCATATTCATTTGCCCAAACAACATGAAAACCGGCTTTTTCAAAGCCCTTGTCTAATCCTCCTGCACCTGTAAATAAAGAAGCTATGTTCATAATTAATCGTGGCTAATATTAAGAGTATTTTTAAATAGTTTCTTCGGTGATTTTAAAAGATTGATATCAAATTTTAAAGATGATTCTACTCTTGAACTTGCGTTGTGAATTCGGAAAGAAAGAGTCCAGTCGTTATCCATAGTTACGATAGCGGTTGTTTCGCTACCTGTCTTGAAATCAATATCAACAATTTCTGTTGGTAGTGGAACTTTAGGAGTTTTATATTTTGGCAGGACTTCTTTGAATGGTAAATTCAGTGTGCCATTTATGTTATATGCGTGTATCTCAACACAATTTTTACCCTTAATTACTTTATAGAAATCCTTATTCCCAACAAGATATGCAACAAGATTTGAAGCTACTTTTGCAGAATCTTTTTTATAGAGATTTTTCAATTCTTTTATGAATGCTTTTAGAATTGGGACATAGATTGATGAGTGATAATCACCAAGCTCGCTCCACTTTTTCTTTGCACCGCTTTCTTTTCTAATTTTTTCTAAATCATTAAAAATTGGCGTTATTGTATCAAAATATTCTTTTGAAGTTTTTACTCCAAGCCATTTTTCACCAAAATCAATATTTGCAGATAAACGGGAATGTTTTACGGCATGATGATTGTTTTTTGCAGACACGCCGATTTCCCATTTTTGTAATAATCGTATCGCCAAAACATCTCTTACATCACCAGATTTTCCGTAATTATCCGATAGTATTTCAAGTTGCAAAATATCATTTTTGCCTATGTCATTTGAAAGTCGTGGTTCTATATCCATTAGAAAATTTACCGCAAAACTAGCAGAGAGCAAATATTCACTTTGTTCTGTTTTGGTTACATTTTCAAAACAGCCTTTTGCAATTTCAAATGCCGAGTTTTTAATAACCTCAATATTAGTTTTATCCTTCAGCTTTTCCTCAAATTGAACGAGCAGAGCATACTCAAAGGATTTTCCTGTTGTCATTTGTTTTGATTCTGTGGTCGTCATAGTTTTATTTTATTAAATCCTCTATTGATACATTTAATGCCTTGGCAATTTTTTTAATTGTATCAACAGTTGGGTTTTGTTGCTTGCCAGCCTCAATGTTTATTATCGTATTGTTAGAAACATCAGCAAGACGAGCTAGTTTTTCCTGCGATAAACCCAACTTTTCCCTTATTCGTTTGATTTTACTTGACTCTATCATATTGAAATAGTAATATTATATTGTGGTATCATTATTATATGCTCCAACAAAACAACCACAATATAATATTACCAAAATATTTGGAAGTAGTAAAGAAAATGTGTAAGCCCGCCCGAATTTCGCCAAAAGAAAAAAGAGGAGCAAGCGGAGGATTCCTCCCCAGACCCCTCCTCCTCCGCTTGCGACATCCAAATTCAGAAAAAAGGAATCAGCCGAAGTTTTGGCAAATCCTTTCCCCAGAAAATAGTTTTGCCAAAACTTCGTCCGCATTGTTTCCGTTTCATTCGTTGGGATTTTCTGCAAAATGGGTTCTGACTTTTTCAAACAAACACCACATTTTATCCGCTTTTTGAGCGGTTTTCTTGACTTTTCATATATTTATGGTATTATATTAAACATGCACATTAAACAATTGACTGAGATGAGCCCAGAGGGGCTTAGGGAGCTGTTGAGCACTGCGGAAAAATCCCGCACTGTTCAAGGAAGGACTGAAGAGCCGATTATTGCCGAGACCGTCCGCATCGTTAACGGCGCCGAGTTAATGTCGGTAGTGGTTGCAAGGGTCGTCTTTATTTCTGACGATCGTGCGATTACTTTTTTCCCGAATCCTCGGGGAATCAAAATCGACGAAGGGATGATTTTTTGTGGTAGGCTTTACCACGATTGTTCATGCTCGTTCAACGGCAACGTAAAAGCCGGGGAGGTCTTTTTCAAACTAGGGAGTAGATGTTGTTCTCCCTATGTCGAGGAGGGAACCAGAGACAAAGAATATCTTGTACTCAAAGGTTAACCCTTCTTTTTTGTTTGACAAAATATAGATAATATGGTTAAATATTAAAGGTTATCTCATGGCAGAAGAGGAAGTTGTTCTGAAGTACCATGATGTGGCCGTATTCAAGAATCATGAGGCTGATGGTCCTCAAAAGGAGATTGCAGATAGGAAAATGATTTCCTACCTTCATTCCTTTTTGAACAATCAAGCCGAGAAAGGCGGAACCAGGTTTCTTCCGAATGAAATCGTGAAGACGCCCGAAGACGTTAAGATTATTGAAGCGGTCATCAGAATGGTAGCGGAACAGATGGTCTCCCTGAAGAGGGAAAAGATCATTAAGATTTCCTTGCCATTCGTTCATCTGGTTCCCGAAGGAGCTAATTGCGAAAGCAATCCTGTTTTCGGGGGTATAGTCGTTGAACGATCAGCGGACGATGTCATCTTTGCGGTAAAGCTTTTCCAAAAAGTTTTCTCCAGGATGTCGTATTCAGCCGTGAAGGTCTGTGACCAGCGGCAGTTAGTCTGCATCGATGTCGGCAATTCTTTCAAAGAGGCCGTAGCTTCGCTCAAGTCCAGGGAATTCCTGGAAAAGGCGATGGAAAAAGGCATTTTGAAAAAAGTACCGATAATCGAAGAAAAGCTCTTTGACCTGAAGGCCGAGATGGTTTTCATGAGAGAGCTTGATGATCTTTGGGAAAGGAACAAGAGGCTTTTCCCGAAGGAAAGGTTTTTCCGGGACATGGTCGAAGCTACCATAAACGGAAGGATTCTTCCTCTGATGGTCTTAAGGGACCGAAGGGTCGATCTCGAAGAGGCTCAAAATATCCTCTTTTGGATCAACGGGGCCGGAACAAGAATGTTCTGACCCTTTTTTTATTTTATCTTTTTGGTATAATAATCATATATGTTGATATTGGAAATACTCGTTATAGTCCTGGGCTTGTGCGTCTTCGAGGTCATAAGCAGCGTCGACAACGCGATCATCAACGCCCATGTCCTCAAGACCATGCCCGACAAGTTTAGGAGGATATTCATGTTCTGGGGCATACTTTTCGCCGTGTTCGTGGTGAGGGGATTGCTGCCTTTTGCGATTATCTGGATAACGGATCCGTCTTTATCGATAACCCAGGTCTTTTCTTCTGCTCTTTCTTCCAGTGAAGCGGTTGAGAATTCTCTCAACGCTTCAAAGCCGTTATTGCTCTTGGGGGGAGGTTCTTATCTGTTTCTAGTTTTCTTGGCCTGGCTGTTTTTAGAAGAGAAAAAATGTTTGTTCTGGTTGGAAAAATTCATTCACCGCCAGGGCGTCTGGTTTTATGCCTTTGCTTCCATATTCACGACCTTGATCGTTTATTTAACAATCCAGGTCAATCCCATCCTGGCTTTAGCCGCGACGATAGGGGTTTCGGCATTTTTCATCACTGACGGATTCAAGAAGAACGCCGAAGAAAAGGAGAAGGAGCTGTTGAGCGGGAACATGTCCGCCTGGAGCAAAATCCTATACCTCGAGGTCTTAGATGCTTCTTTTTCGATAGACGGAGTTATCGGGGCGTTCGCTTTCACCATGTCCATCCCTTTGATTATCTTGGGTAACGGATTGGGAGCCCTGGTTGTGAGGCAGCTGACTATAAAGGGCATAGATACGATAAGCAAGTATGCGTATCTGAAGAACGGAGCCATGTATTCGATAGGGCTTTTGGGCATAATGATGGTCCTTGAAAGTTTCGGTCACGAATATCCGTTCTGGCTCGTGCCTCTCTGCACGATTTCGCTCCTTTCATTTTTTATGATTTATTCGGTGAGGGAATTAAAGAAGCAGAAGGTCTGTTGATAACTTTGTTGCGCGTAAAACAGGGGGTGGTATAATGTCTCTAAACCAACATAACGTCCATTTTTCCTCGTTTTTCTTATCGATTTTGATTTGGGAAGCTTAAGGAATATGGAAAAACATATGATACAGGATTGGTCATTAATAACGATGCAGGCCCTGCAGGGCGCCTGGGAAGAGATCTTGATGTTCCTACCCAACCTGCTTGCCGCCATCGTCATTTTCGTGATCGGCTGGTTCGTGGCCATGTGGATCGGAAAGCTGATCGCCGGCATATTGAACAAGCTTCAGTTCGACGCTCTGTTCGAGAAGACTGGCTGGAAAGAGGCCTTATCCAATGCCGATCTGAAAGTGGAGCCCTCCGCTTTTATCGGAGCGGTTTCCAAATGGATCCTAGTTATCGTGTTCCTGATGATCGTGACAGACATTATGGGATGGGTAGCATTCGCCGGACTTCTGGCTGCCATAGTCGCCTGGATGCCTAACCTGGTCGTCGCGATAATCATCATGGTCGTCGCTATAATCATAGCCGACATAGTCGAGAAGCTGGTAAAGGTTCCGACCAAGAAGATGGGAGTTTCTTCCGTCAACTTCATGGGAACAATGGTCAAATGGGCCATCTACACCTTTGCCGCTTTAGCCGTATTGTTGCAGCTGGGAGTGACTCCGAAGATAGTGGAAGTCCTGATCATGGGCTTCGTCGGAACATTGACCCTTGCCCTCGGCCTTTCATTCGGGCTTGGCGGGAAAGAAGCCGCTGCGAGGATGATCGAAGAAGCGAGGAGGAAGATGTCGGACAAAGATTAAGTTTATACACTGAAGGCGCGCTCGGAAGGGCGCGTCTTTTGGTGTATATAAAAAGAGCCCGTTCAATGGTTTTGAACGGGGACCTTGGTGGCGGTCATGTCCGGGGGCTTGAGGACCATTAGGACGACTACCGCGGCGTAGAAAATCAACGAGTAATCTCTGAGAGCGGGGAGAAGCGCCGGGACAAGCACGCCTCCCAAAAACATTAATCCGGAAAGGATTGCCGTCTCAAGGTCTGCTTCTCTGTAACGGTAGAGGAGATATGTTCCAGCAAGGCCAGCTATGCCCGAGAGTAACATGATTGCAAGATCGTTGATTTCTCTGAATAAGAAGAGCAGAATGAAGGAAATAATGAGCAATGCAATAGGGATCTTTTTCACTATAAAGCACCTCCATGCTTAATTAACAGTAAATACCTTTCGAGATAAAAAGTCAATCATTGACCGAACGGCCTCAATTTGTTATTTTATACCTAATGGATTCGTTTGAATTGAGAAATTTGTTTTTGGAATTCTTTAAAGAAAGGGGACACAAGATAGTTCCTTCGTCTTCGCTTCTCCCGACCGATCCGTCGGTGCTTTTCACGACTGCGGGAATGCAGCAGTTCTCATTGTATCTTTCGGGGAAGAAGGATGTGGTTAATGATTTCGGCTCAAGACACCTGGCTTCGTGCCAAAAGTGCTTCAGGACGGGAGATATAGAGGAGATCGGGGATGATACCCATCACACTTTTTTTGAAATGCTCGGAAACTGGTCGGTCGGACAGGATGAGACGGGGTATTTCAAAGAAGGGGCGATCAAGTACGCTCTGGAGTTCTTGGTGGATGTCCTCAAGTTGGATAAGGAAGGGATACATGTGACGGTTTTCAAGGGGGAAGACGGGATTCCGAGGGACGAAGAAGCCATAAATCTCTGGATCAAGTACGGGATACCGATGGAGAGGATAAAGGAGTGCTCGAAAAAGGATAATTTCTGGGGCCCGGTTTCTGACACCGGCCCTTGCGGACCGTGTTCGGAAATCCACTACGACCGGGGAGAAGAATTGGGGTGCGGAAGGCCGGATTGCGGACCGAACTGCGATCACTGCAAGAGGGTGGTCGAGATATGGAACCTGGTCTTTATGCAGTACATGAAGAACGGGAAGGGGGAATACGAATTGCTGAACCAGACTAACATAGATACGGGGATAGGGTTCGAAAGATTATTGTCATTATTGAACTCTAAGAGCGCTTCATACGAAACGGACCTGTTTTCCGATTTCATCTTGAAACTGGAAGAGATATCCGGAAAGAAATATTTAGAAAATAAGAAAGCGATGAGGATTATCGCCGACCATGTCAGGAGTTCCGTTTTCGTCATTGCCGACGGAGTTGAGCCGTCCAATCTGGGCCAGGGATATATCTTGAGGAGGTTATTGAGGAGAGTTATAAGATACGGGAAGACATTGGGCCTCGATTCTTTCTTTTCGATTCCTTTGGTTGATTTAATCGTTTCCAAATACGGAGAAATATATTCGAACATTTCGGACAGGAAAGAAGAAGTCAAGGAGGTGATGAAGAAAGAAGAGGAGAAGTTCGAGAAGACTCTGGAAAAAGGCCTTTCGGTGATAGGGAAGATGCTCGCAGAAAAAAAAGAACTGTCCGGAGAAGATGCGTTCGATCTTTATCAGAGCTACGGTTTTCCTTTGGAATTGACAGAGGAGATTGCCACGGAAAGAGGGGTCAAGGTGGATGTCGAAGGATTCAACAAGTCATTGGAAAAGCACCAGGAATTGTCCAGGGCAGGAGCGGAGAAGAAATTCGGAGGAGTGGGCAAGGACGCAGGAGAAGAGGGTGCAAAATTGCACACGGCGACCCACCTGTTGCACGCTTCTTTGAGGAAGATTTTGGGAGAGCATGTTGAACAGATGGGATCGGATATAAACGTTGAGAGATTGCGTTTCGATTTCGGGCACCCGGCTAAGATGACTCCGGAAGAGATAAAAAAAGTGGAGGATATGGTCAATCTGAAGATAAAAGAAGATCTCACGGTAAAGAAAGAGGAGATGGGCCTGGATGAGGCCTTGAAATCTGGAGCCATAGCCTTCTTCAAGGAGAAATACCCTGAAAAGGTAAATGTCTGGACCATTTTCAATCCTTCGACCGGGGAGGTCTTTTCCAAGGAAATCTGCGCCGGTCCCCATGTGGACAAGACAAATCGCTTAAAATCGTTTAAGATAATAAAAGAGGAGAGTTCTAGCTCCGGAGTGAGGAGAATTAAAGCAGTCATAAACCAATAAACATATGACGAGGAAGGTATACGATATCATTCCGCCCGAGCATCAGGCGGAGAAGCATGAGGAGATGTCAGAAGAGAGGATGGCTTGCGAGCCGCCCCAGAAGAAGAGAAGGAGGTTTCCCGTGGTTCCTTTTCTTGTTTTCGTCTTCCTCGCTGTCGCCGGAGTGTTTTTCTTCGTTCAGGGTAAAGCAGAGGTGGTTATAACTCCGAATACCGAGGATGTTACAGCTGATGCCACCTTTATCATTGACACTTCGGAAGCGGTCATCGATTACGACAATAATATAGTTCCCGGAATAGTGTTCTCCGACAAGAGGGACGGTTCTGCCAATTTCAGTTCCACCGGAACCGATGACAAGGCCAAGAAGGCGACCGGAACGATAAAGGTTTACAATAAGATGAATCCGGCCAAGGCTCTTTCCTTGGTCAAAGGGACGAGATTCCTTTCCGTTCCCGGAGAGCTTATATACAAGTCTGATGCCGCTTTCACCATTCCCGCAGCCAAGTCCGATTCGACCCCCGGTTCGGTCGAGATTAAAGTTACAGCCGCCGAAGCGGGAGCCAAATACAACATATCTTCGGCCACTTTTTCCGTTCCCGGATTGAGCGGGTCGGAATACTATTCGAATATCTGGGCCGAGTCGGTCACAGCCCTCGCGGGAGGGGAAGAATCGACGGTGAAGATAGCGACAAAGAACGATATTACATTGGCCAAGGACAGCTTTGAGGAGAAGTACGACCAGGAGTCGAAGAACGCTCTGATCGCTTCTATTCCCGAGGGCTACTCATATTTCGAGGAAGATATTTCTCCGGTTATAACCAACATGAAGGTGAGCGCGAAGGAAGGAGACGAAGTCGATCAGTTCAACGTAGCCGGACACATAGAGTCGGAAGCGACAGTCTTCAGGAAAGAAGACGCGGACAAGCTTGGAGAGAGGCTTTTGATGAAAGATGTTTCCGAATTGAAAACGATGGTTCCCGGGAGCGTCACATATGAAGTCAAGGAAAAGAAGCTGAACAAGGACGGGACGGTGACCCTCAAAGTGGTTTTCTCCGGAAAGATATATTCGTTGCCCGAAGAATCGATATTGATGGACAGTCTTCTGGGCAAGAACACTAAATATTCCGCTTCCTTATTGGAGAATATTCCCGAAGTGAGGAACGTGACGATAAAACTCAGTCCCTGGTGGAAGCTGAGCATCCCTACAAACGAGCAGAGAGTGGAAATTACTCTCAAATTCAATGGAGATCAGAAATAACTTCGCTTTTACACTGATCGAATTATTGGTTGTGATTGCAATTATCGGAATACTTTCCGGTTTGATTGTCGTCACAATGAATGGAGTCGCTCAGAAAGCGAATATTGCAAAATCACAAGTGTTTTCTAATTCTTTGAAAAGCGCCCTCATGGCCAACTTAGCTTCAGAATGGAAGCTTGACGGGAATGTAAATGATGGTTGGGGAGCGCTTAGCGGTACTTGGCATGGTTCGGGCGGTGGAGCCAATCTTGTAGCGAACTACAGACCTTCTTCGGAGTGCGTATTCGGACAATGCCTTAATTTCGACGGTGTTGATGATTATGTAAATTTAGGATCTTGGGATCTTGTCGGATTTCCGACGACCGTGTCGGTTTGGATAAATCCTTCGACAAGCCCGTCTTCAATGAGCGATAAGAGATTTTTTTCGGGTAATTACCATGACGTTAGGTTTAATGCCGGAATTTTGGAGGTGAGGATATATGATACAGCTTTTAGATATTTGACGTATCCGGCCGAAAATTTTAGCGCCAATACATGGTATAACATAGTCATATCGAGCACTTCTAACGATATGAGGCTGTACATAAACGGAGCCCTGTGCGACACCAGTAGTGTTTTGACATTGATGGCTCATCCATATAATTTGAACATAGGGGCTAATTATGCCGGGAATAATCATTTTTTCAACGGACTAATGGACGATGTCCGCATTTTCAATGCTGTCGTTCCTGTTTCCCGAATTAAAGAACAATATTACGCCGGACTGAACAACCTATTATTTAACGGTTCTATTTCCGAATCAGAATACTCCTCAAGGGTACTTGATTTAAAGGGCAGATATGCTATTAATTAATCAATAGCGAAAAAGGCTTTAATCTCTTGACCAAAAGCGAAAGTTTTGCTATTGTCTTAATATCTTTCAAATGGTTAAACAAGACGACAAGATCAAAAAAGACGGTACTGTTATAGAAAGCTTGCCAGACGGCTTTTTTAAGGTAAAATTAGACGACGACCAGTCCGAAGTCCTGGCGCATTTGGCAGGCAAGTTGAGAGTTTTCAAGATAAGGATACTCTCGGGGGACAAGGTCACCGTCGAGATGACCCCGTACGACCCGAGAAGGGGCAGAATCACATTCAGGAAAAAATAATGAAAGTAAAACCATCAGTCAAGAAAATATGCAAAGATTGTAAAATCGTCCGCAGAGAAGGACGCGTTTACGTTATTTGCAAGAAGAATCCGAAACATAAGCAGAGACAAGGAGCATAACATATGGCTAGAATAATCGGAGTAAATATTCCGGATGAAAAAGCAATAGAAATCGGTTTGTCATACATCTACGGTATCGGACCGTCTTTGGCTAAGAAGATATTGAAGGACTGCAACATCGCTTTGAACAAGAAGGCCAAAGAATTGACCCAGGATGAAATAGGATTGCTGAAGCAGTATATCGAGAAGAACTACAACGTGGAAGGAGATCTGAAGAGGGAAGTGATGATGAATATCAAGAGATTGAAGGATATCGGCTCATGGAGAGGAATGAGGCATAGTAAGGGCTTGCCGGTAAGGGGCCAGACGACAAGGATAAACAACAGGACGGTGAGGGGCAA
>Ga0074198_1002019_pt1 | contig 11702 bp, 11 predicted proteins | sample EPASupsiteSAE323_FD_64527 | JGI IMG/M metagenome (GOLD analysis project Ga0074198, IMG submission 64527) | Bioremediated contaminated groundwater from EPA Superfund site, New Mexico - Sample SAE3-23 | ecosystem: Environmental > Aquatic > Deep subsurface > Groundwater > Contaminated ...
TTCTAAGGCTAATTTAGTAGAAAGAGGGGAGGTGCCAGCGCTGAGGGCACCGCGGCGGGGGATAGTAGTAGCTAAATAAATATCCCCGCCATTCTCCACGATAACGTCACCAACAGCAAACTTATTTTTAAGAAAAATCCCTATTTCCTGGGCGACTGCTCCAGCTACGGCAGCCATGGGGCCAACTGCTGCCAAAGTGGCGGCATTAGCCATAACTTTGACGAGTGAAGGTGCGTCCGTGCCAATGGCGCAGGGCTGCAGGGAATGGAAAAAGAGAGGATTTAGTTTAATATAATCCTCTAATGTAAGATATAGTTCCCGAGTTTTTAAAAAACAGGCTTCTTTCATGTCTTCCGAGTAGGCGGCTGGCGTTACTGCAATCCAAAGGTCGGATTCTCGGTAGCTAACTGTAAAAGGTGTTAAATTGCTCTGGTGCAGGCAATCTCGGTACCAGCGCGGTTCATACTTACTCGTCATCGGTAGGGCTACTATAGCCTTTGCGGATGCTTAGTGTTGGACAGGCGTCAATGCATAAGCCGCAGACAATACATTTTTCGGAATGAAATTCCACTTCCCAAGTTGCAGGATTCATTACCATGGCTTGAGAGAAGCATACGGCGGTACAAGCACCGCAATGAACGCAAGCATCCTTATCTAAAACAATTTGCTTGTTCGCTGTTCGTACCTTAATATTTTCCTTACGCAAAAATTGCAGGGCATTTTCTAAATTCTCCTCAGAACCTTCTAGGTCAAGTAGCAGATAGCCCTCTTCACCAGGTGTAATTTCTGCTTTTAAAATATTAATCCGAAGGTCAAAATCTTTGACTAGATGATAGGTAATGGGAATACCATAACGTTCTGCGGAAAAAATCAGAGTAACACGTTCGTTTTTCATCTTACATCTACTCCTTTATCTCTAGTGGATTGATTTTAGCCGAAGATGGCAGTGGTGCTACTGGCGAAGACAGTAAAAATTGACCAGTTTGGATACGTTCTTTTAAGGTTTGGGCAATATCTCTGGCTTTAAAGAGGCTAGATAAAGGGGCAGTGCGTATTTTTTTACCGTTTAATTCTACTAGGCCCGATCGAAGCTGGGCATAGGTAACGGTTTTTAAAGCAGGGCGACTACGTTCCGCGACGCCGTAATCAAAGATAGTAGTGCTAATATCCTCATCCCGAATGGAAACAAAGTTCATCATTTCTTCATCTAAAATAGGGATGGGAATGCCTAAGCCCACAAACAAACTGATGCCGTAGTTTTTATAGACGGCGGCTCGTATATATTGTGGGGACATGGCCTTCAGGTCTCCAACTAGTGACAATGTGGCAGCCGGAGTAAGGGGAATTCCTTTATCATTTCTAGGCTTCGAGGGGTTGTGCTGAGTTCCATTCCAAGCTACATAGCCCTCAGTGCCGCCTAAAAATATTCGCGTACCGATACCAATGGTTCTTAAATAGGGATCATTTAATAAGGGACTTAGCTGTCCGGCTGTTGAATAGGTTATGTTGCCAAATTTGGGTAGCAAAACACCCATATAAGTGTGTAGAATCTTATTGGTGGAGTTGGTGGCTGCCGCATAATTCTGATAAGCATTACGAGGATTGAACAAGAAAGATTCATTGAGACTGTCTTTGTTAATCATGGTCTCAATTTCCTTGCGCGGATAACAGTCGGTGCCGTAAGAAACAGCCTTTAGGCGGACATCATTACCAGCAATCAGTTCTTCGATTACATGAGCTCCACCATAGTTAGGCCGTGTTTCTGAATACTCGGTAGCGCCAATATAGGCATCTACTGCGGCAATACCGGCATAAGCAGGTACGTCATTAAGCCAAACTTTATTCATCCTGATTGGAGGATCACTGTGACCAAAATTTAAAAAGGCGCCAGAGGAGCACATGGGTCCAAAGGTTCCCGTAGTGACGACATCAACCTTTTGCGCTGCTTTCTTTACTCCCTGTTCTGCGACTAATGCTAGGACTTCTTCGGCAGTCATGACAACGGCTTCACCCTTTTGGATTTTACAATTAATTTCTTCATAAGATTTTTTGGACATAAAAAAACCTCCTCATCTAAGTGGATGAAAGAGGTTGAATTCTACAGAATAGACCTCTCTCATCTACAAGAATAATTCTACAGGAATTGGCACCTTTAACCATTATGTTAGGTTGCCGAGGTTTCATTGGGCCAGTCCCTCTACCTCTCTGGATGAGACAAATATTAAATTAAAGAGCCAATTGATAAAAATGGTAACAGCATACTGACACTTTGTCAACGATTTAAAGCACATCTATGCGTGTACCTGATTTGGTGAAGAGTATAATATGTGTTTATATAGGAAATGAAATGAAGTAAATGACAGTTTTGTCTACTATTTTGACAAAAAAGATTTTTTGTTTTATAATAATTAGCGAACTAACTATATTTTGGAGGCTTACTATGGATTTTAGCAAAAGAGAGTTACCGACACGTGAAGCTCTACGGCAGTTTGCCAAGCAGATTCCAGAAATTAATGTCTCATCAGTGGAACTCTTACTGCAATTCATGCAGACTTCCTTTGAAATTCAACACTACATATTTGATATATTGGAAAAGAATCACAAGCTTTCCGAAGGTAAAATGACGGTCATGATTATCCTATATCAATCACCAGATGGCATAGCACCATCAAGGCTAGCAGAAAAAGCCTGTGTAACACGTGCTACAATCAGCGCTATGCTACAACGGATGATTCGCGATGGTCTTGCCAGTTCATTTTCTGATTCGACAGATGGGCGAGGCAAACTCGTTGCACTCACAGATAAGGGACGCGCTTTTATGGATGAAGTTCTGCCAGAACATTTTTTGCGTACGGCTTGTTTGATGAACAACCTAACAGAAGAAGAGCGAGGTATATTGGTTGATTTGCTAAAGAAAATTAATGCAAACTAGTTTTTGCAGAGGGACCAATTTACTTTTAACCATATAGTTAGTCGACAAACTATATTGATTTGATGAATGAAATATAATTTATAAAGGAGGGCTAAAAGAAAGATAGAACAACAGAAGCATAAACAAATAGTTAGTCAGCTAATTACATAAAAAACAGTGAATTATATAGTTTTTAGAAGCAAGTAAAAAAATATTAGATTGGAAGTGTATTGATGAAATTGAAAGAAAAATCATTACGTATGGGAATTATATTTTTGTTATTACTGTTTATTGGCGGGGGAGTGTTGATATTTACAGGGCATGATGCTGTCACGATGGCAGCAGAGAAAAAAGATGGAATTTTAACAGCCGAGCAGGTTAAAATGGCTTTTGAAAATATAGGTGGTCATTTAGTAACAGAAATGGTCCAGGAATCTCAAGAAGTCAAAAAAGGCGATATTCTTATGGTTCTTGATAGCACTGATATCGATCTCTCTATAGAACGTTTACAAACTCAAATGAATCAAATGGATGCTCAAATTAATCAGATGAAGGGAACCATTCAGATAGGATTTGCAAAAACATCGACCAGTGAATTGCAGACCTACCGAACCATCGAACAGCAGAAAATGGCAGTGGATGCGGCAAAAGCTACCTACAGCAATCAACAGCTCACCTATAATCGAAGAAAAGTTCTGGCAACTTCTGGAGCTATTTCCCAATCGGAACTAGATAGCGCTCAAATGGCTATGGATGTTGCAAGCGCAAATGTAGGGCAGCAGCAACGCCTGCTTGAAAAAATGCTGGCAGGCACGAGTGAAGTAGCAAGAGGGCAGGTGTTAGCAAGTGGCGATGCTAGCAACATTTATTTACCAGAAATTGATCAACAACGCCAAGAGTTAGAAAACAGTAAATTTGGTGTTCAAATTCTCATTCGGCAAAAAGAAAGTTTGCTTGTAGAGCTTAAAGAATTACAGGTTAAAAAAGAACGTTTGACGCTAAGAGCGCCAGAAAAGGGAAAAATACTAAAAATTATTGCTAAAACAGGTGAAATGGTTGCTCCTAATGCACCAGTTATTCTCCTTGAGAGTAAGCGCTTTTATTATGATATTTACCTAGATGAAACACAAGCAGCAAGGCTTAACATCGGCGATGAGATTGCCGGCAATGTTATTGCCAGTAATAAAGGCGTTAACGGAATGATTCGCCTTATTTCGGCAGCACCTGGGTTTGCTGATTTGAAAATGAGCCGAGAAAAAGGTCAAGGAGACCTTGCTGCTTTTCAGGTTCGTATTTATGTTGATATGGAAGAAAATTTGCTACCAGGTATGACGATTGAGGTGAAAAAAGATGCATTCCTTAAAAGATGAGCTGGCTTATTTCTTCTCGGGGAAAGGGATGCCGTATGCTAAAGTTTCCATGATGGTCGCTATCGTTGTAACGTTGTTGTTCACGGCAGTATTTTCTAACAATTATGCCAAAGACGTTCCAGTGGCCGTCATTGACCTAGATAATTCTAAATTTAGTCATGAATTAGTCGAACAAATAGACACCTCTCCCTATATCAAGATTAAGGATGTTTTAAACGTCCCGGTGAGTCCCAAAGAACTTTTGTACCATGACAGCCACCTTGCCGTCCTTTACCTGCCCAATGGTTTGGAAAAGAACCGCTACAGTAACTCTAAAAATAACATCGGTATTTTTTATGACAATACCAATGCCGCCCAAACTGGTCATCTCAAAGCTGCTTTGAACACAATCATTGCTATTGAGAATTTAAAAATCGGTTCGGAGCAGGTAGGAGCCTTAGGGCTCAGTAGCGAGCAGACAGAAGCCATCATGCATAACATCTCTCTTAACGATAGAGAACTCTTCAATCCAACCGATTCATCCAGTAACTCTACCTGCTTGGGATTTTTATACTTCTTTGGCTCCATGTTTATGGTTTTTGCGACAATCGGGATGATTCCCCGTCTACGCCTTGAGCATAAATGGCAGGAAGAACTTCTGCAGGGAAATCCATTCTCCCTCATGCTACGTCTTGTCCCTTATGTAATAAGTCTGACGGGCTCGCTGATCGTCGGCCTTTGTATTTTAAGGGTAGTAGGCGACCTGAATTTCGCTGGAAATTACCTACTTTTATTGTTATCCATCCTAATGCTTTCTGTGTCAGTTGGTTTGATGAGTCTATTCTTTGGCTGGGGGGCAGCCAATCCGGGAGTCGCCATCAGCAAAATGATTTTGTTTATCCCAGCAGGGTTCATTCTTGGTGGGGCAAGCGGTCCGCTGAACATCCTGCCTTTCTGGGCACAAACCCTATCTAATATATTTCCTCTTGTCTGGGGCTATCGCTTATCCCGTGATGTTATTCTGCGTGGAGCATCTTTTATGGAATGTGGTCGAGAAATTGGTGGGTTCATGCTCTACATCGGTATTCTTGCCGCACTTATCTGCCTGCGTTTTTACCGCAACCAGCAAGCCTTGTTGGCGGAAGAAGGGGGATTCCCCCAAGAGGAACTGAGCCCAGAAACACTTTAATTAGATTCATTGCATTAGACAAACTATTATCGAAAGGATGAATAAACATGAAAAAGTTTCAATCCATATTAGTGCCACTTGATGGTTCAAAACCTTCCCAGCATGCTTTAGAGCAGGCAATAATTATGGCTGAACTTTACCAAGCAGAAATCAATCTCCTCTATGTCCTAGACCTTAATTCACAGGTATCTGCCTTTGAACAGGTAAGTATCAGCGGTTATATTCCCGATGAAATCAAAAAAATGGACGGTCTATTTTGAAAGGGGCACTTCAACAAATTCCCGAGACGGTTAAAGCCCGCACTTTTTTAGAAATTGGCTTGCCGACAGAAACTATTGTAGATTTCTGTCAGGAAAAAGACTGTGATTTGATTATCATGGGCAGTCGAGGTCTAGGAGCTATAAAGCAATTGTTCGTGGGTAGCGTAAGTAATTATGTACTGCATCATGCAGGCTGTCCAGTGTTAGTCATTCGATAATATTATAAATCGGGGATTTCGGCCTGCTATTAGTTTTATTATGTTATTGATCGCTTAAACGTATGTTTAAGCGATTTTTTCGATTTAACAAAGTAAGTAGAATAAAAAGGGAATAATACATGAGAAAAGTGTGAAGATCCAGTGCAAAAGGTTATTACCAAAGGTGGCTATAATAAAGTAGTAATAGATATAATGATCGTAAAAGTAAAAAAAATATTGCAATAATATAAAATATGCGTTATTATATTAAGGAGTTTGGTAAGGTGTAATAACAAATTTCGCCTTATTATGCTGGAATAGCTCAACTGGTAGAGCACCTCACTTGTAATGAGGATGTTGCGGGTTCAAGTCCTGTTTCCAGCTCCATTCATTCCTGGATAGCTCAGTTGGTAGAGCAATCGGCTGTTAACCGATCGGTCGTAGGTTCGAGTCCTACTCCAGGAGCCATTTATCATGCGGGAATAGCTCAGCGGTAGAGCATCGCCTTGCCAAGGCGAGGGTCGAGAGTTCGAATCTCTTTTCCCGCTCCAATTTCTTTAAGGTTTCCTATATGCGAGGGTGGCGGAATCGGCAGACGCACCGGACTTAAAATCCGGAGGGTGGTAACGCCCGTGGGGGTTCAAGTCCCCCCCTTCGCACCAAATTAATGTTAATCATACACCTATAGAGGTGTTTTTTTTTATTATGTGGGCGGTATTAAGTAATTTGCTAATCACTATTACAGAATTGTGGCAGGAGTTCATTTCTTTTTATAGAATTTTGAAGATAATCCTAGATAGTGTTGTGAAATTCCCTAAGAGCGTTATTTACTTTATGATAGAGTGAAACGATAGATTAGAAAAGAAGGGAGAACGATGTGGTGGATAGATATATATTTCAAAAGGCAATGAATGAAGATGTTGATGAAATTTTGATACTTATACAAAAACGTATAAGATGGATGGATGAGAATAACATAAGTCAATGGAATAAAACGAATTATCTTACATACTATCCCAAAAAATATTATGAAGAATTAGTATCAAAGGGTCAACTTTATGTTGTAAAATATGGAGACCTAAATGCTGTTATAGGAGCAGTTGCATTATTAGAACAAGATGAGCTTTGGGATGGCAGTTTGCAAAGTTGCTATATTCATAATTTGGTTACCGATATAGGGGTTTCTGGCATTGGAGCGACTATAATCAATTTCTGTGAACAAATTGCAATTAAACATGGTAAAAATAAAATTAGATTAGATTGTCAGGCTTCAAATCATAAGTTAAATGAATATTATAGTGGACTTGGATTTGAGTATGTTGAAATGGTTCAAGACGGTAATTATACTGGAATCAAACGAGAAAAGAAACTTAACTTATAAGTAAAAAATAATCAGTATCTACGTCCCAATCTTTATTTATTCTTCATCGTTACATCGAAAGCCACCTAATTTAGGTGGTTTTCTAATGCTCATAATAATAAAAAAATAGGGGAGTTAACGTCAGCATGAAAAAGTTTGAGCAAATTAACCAATACATGGATGCTAATAAAAGTAAAGTGATTAATAAAAAAGCAACAATTGACTTTTTGCCAGTAAGTAAATTTCTCGACCACAAAGATAAAAGTTATGATCATAAGGTTATTGTAAAATTCTTTGCCAATAATAATATTACCCTTGAAGAATTTAGTTGGATTGGTGCATGTGATGAAAAATGTACTGTTTGTGGCAAGAATGATTGGTTAGTTTGGCGTAATGATTTTATGTATTACGACACCTTAAATAAATGCCTTATAAATGTTGAAGATGATGAAGAATTAGAAGATTCTCCCGAATTAGAACAGATTGATTTTGCTGTATATATTTGCTCGGAGTGTGGGTCATGGTCAACAATCATAAGAGACGTCTACAGTGGTCTGTAAATGTTGTAAATTAAAGATATTATAAGGATGGTAGAAGAGATATGAAAAAATTTACGCATTGCGATGTTGAAGAAAGTAAGATGTTATATAGATGGCAAACCCTCTCGAATGGTATGAAACATATAGCGTGCCATTGTCCAAAGTGCAACCAGTTTATTGATTACGCTCCAAAGGCTAAGCCTTATATTGATTTAGTGAAGGGAATATATTTTACAGCAATAAAAGAAAGACAGTACCTAACTCCGAATCAAGATAGTAAGAAAACAATGAGTAACAGTCACACTTGCAAGAAATGTAATCTTTCTGTGGAAGAAAACATCTATGAGTGGAAAGAAATGAAAGACGGTAAGATGGGAATCAAGGGAATCTGTGGCGGTTGTGGTAAGTACATAGGGTACGTTCCAGTGACGAAAGAATATAAAGACTTAGCAAATCGGGGTCACCAAGGAAAAGTCGAGTGAAATTGAATAGTCAACGAGCTGGTTGAGGTGATTGGTAAATCACACCTCAACCAGCTTTTTTGTTCTATAAGCGGTTTTTATTGTTGCTATTTGTATGAATTTGATAAAAGGGAATTATTGTATTTTGCAGAATATATGTAAATAAATGGGTTTTAAAACAAGGCTATTTTCTAATGATAAAAAAGGACAGGTGATTAAAACATGTTAAAAGTATTATTTGTAGCTGCGGAAGCAGTGCCCTTCGTCAAAACAGGCGGGTTAGGTGATGTGATTGGTTCATTACCGAAAGAGCTAAAGAGGCAAGGCGTGGATGTGAGGGTAATGTTACCTAACTATCAAGACATACCCGAAAAATATAAAGCACAAATGGTGTTTAAAAAAGATTTTATTGTCCAGATTGGTTGGCGACAACAGTATTGCGGTGTACTTGAGCTCGAGTATCAAGGCATAACTTTTTATTTTGTTGATAATGAATATTATTTTAAAAGACATGGCTTTTATGGCTATGGTGATGATGGTGAAAGATTTAGCTTTTTCTGCAAGGCGGTACTTGAGTCCTTAACTAACATTGATTTTATGCCTGATGTAATGCACTGCCATGATTGGCATACTGGTATGGTTAGCGTACTACTAGATGCTGAGTATCGCCAACTTTCTGAGTATAAACATCTTAAAACCATGTTTACGATTCATAATTTACGGTATCAAGGCGTATTCCCTAAGGACATTCTATCAAATATATTGAGTTTGGACTGGAATTATTTTAACCCGGATGGAGTCGAGTTTTATGAGACTGTAAACTTTATGAAGGCTGGACTGGCATATTCTAATCTGATTTCAACAGTTAGCCGTACCTATGCTCAGGAAATTCAATATCCCTATTTTGGTGAGAAACTGGAGGGGCTTCTTAGCAAGCGCCAAGGGGATTTAGTAGGGATTGTCAATGGCATCGATTATGAGGTGCATAATCCAGCGATGGATACAAAGATTTGTAGCAATTATGATGTGGATTCCCTACCGAATAAGACTAAAAATAAGTTGCAACTGCAAGAGCAATTAGGATTGACGGTCAAAGGGGATATACCAATGATTGCCATCGTTTCTCGGCTGGTAGGCCCCAAAGGTATGGATTTAATAGAGAACATAATAGTAGATATGTTTAAGTATCTGTCTAGCGAGAATTATGAAGTTCAATTGGTGGTCTTGGGGACAGGTGAAGCTAGATATGAGAATTTCTTTAAATATATGGCTTGGGAGTATTCTGGCAAGGTATCAGCAAATATTATGTTCGATGATACTCTCGCCCATCAAATTTATGCCGGAGCAGATTTATTTTTAATGCCTTCTTTGTATGAACCGTGCGGTATTGGTCAGTTAATCGCTATGCGTTATGGATGTTTACCAATTGTTAGAGAAACAGGTGGACTCCGGGATACCGTACAAGCATATAATCAGCATAGGAGTACAGGTAACGGTTTTAGCTTTGCTAATTATAATGCTCATGAAATGTCTGACACCATTATTCGAGCATTATCAATATTCAACAATAAGGAAGAATGGAATAAGATAGTTCAGAGTGCCATGAATAGTGATTATAGTTGGGAAAATTCAGCCAAGCAGTATCAAGAACTTTATGAGAAAATGATTGGATAGTGCTCAGTGGACAAATATATGAGCAATATGCTCACTGAGAGTCAATTCTCAAGTTGAGTCGCCACTAGTTGTAGTACTGTTATTAAACTTCGAATGATTAAATATGTTAGCAATTAGTTGTTTTGCCTTGCTGTCGGGATGCAAGCCATCGGTAGACCATTTCACAGGTATTTTTCCTTCTTCATCAGCAAATAAAGGCGCAACGTCAAGGTGGGGGAAAGTTAGTAGGATATACTGATTGACCTTTCCCATTTCTACCTGCCAGTTTGTTGCAGATTTTTGCTGAAATACTATGCTAATACGATCTGGATTAATGGGCGGTAACGTTAAAAATACGGGAGCAATGTTATTTTCAAGGCATTTATTATAAATAGTATTTAATTGCGTAATGACATTCTCTGCACTTTCACCGCCGCGAATGCTATTTGTTCCAGTTAGTACTAGCAGAGTTTGCGGCGCAAAGGGGACGATATCTTTATCGAAACGTTGTAGACTAGCTTCAGAAGTATCACCGCTTTTCGCTAGGTTTAAAGCCGGTAAATCTAAATATGCATGAAGACTGTAATGAAAATCCGAAGGGGATCCGGAAACGGCTCCTCCTCCATGCATGATGCTATCTCCAAAAACGCCTACCGGGAATTTCCCGGGAATAGCCTCGAGTGAAAACTCTTCTAAATCGGAGAAGAGACCAATCGGCTGTTTATCTTTATCCAAAGCTTGTACGTGCCAGGCGAAGTCGCCGACTCGGGAAGCTTCGTCATAACATTCACCAATCAAACTGCCATCTAGATTATAAGTAGATAATAAACGGTAGCGATTTTTTGACTGAAGTGGCACCGATTTATCTACGGAAAATACTTCTACTTTATATGCAGCTGCGTTAAACACTGGTATCCAGGAATATACAGGATACAAAATAGGAGTGACTTTTGACCAGGTGGGGATAGTATGTGGTTGGAATTGGTCGAAATCTTCTGGATGAGTAACTTGAAATGTGGCTGGACTAGTCCAGTCTCCAATAGGATTTCTGTCATAATCTAACGGACGTACACGATAACATAAAGTATAGCCTAGCCATTGAGAAAGGTCAGGTTGGCATCCAGAACTGTAGACGCTTGTGCTGTGATAAATTATATTTTCTGCAGAAAAACTTTCTGTTTGTGCTATTTCAAGTTCATAGATGACAGCATCGGGGTACCCTTCCCAGGTTAAAACTGGATGAGTGGAAACTTCTGAGATAACTATGGGATTTTGCGTGCTTTTCACTGCTGTTGGTGGAGCTTGCTCGGCAAAAACTCGACAATCAAACAGTATAATAAGAAACAGTAAGAGTCCTAAATGTGGCAATAAGTGCTTGTTTAGTATTGCATTACTAGTCATAAAGATCCCTTCTTTCTAGGTGTGTTTGCTGGTATTTATTTTAGCATGGGAAATTAATTATGTAAATGTTACTATAAAAGTAGACAATTGGAAATATAAAGGGGGCAGAGATTATTAGTAAAATGATAAGGAAGAAGGGAAACACTGTAAGTAACAACTTCCGCACAGAGTGTGCGGAAGTTGTTTTTTTTGAAAAGCTGGCTAGTTTGCCGTATTTTAATGGAGCATTTCTTTTTCATGGATATTGTGATAACTATTCGAACGTCTCCTGCTGATTGCTGGTAGTAGCACTAGTGGTGCTACTAGAATTTGAATTTAATTGATTTTGTGCTGTAACCCCAAGACGACTATTGAGTTGGCTGATATGCTGATCCATTTCTTG
>Ga0074198_1002022_pt1 | contig 11688 bp, 7 predicted proteins | sample EPASupsiteSAE323_FD_64527 | JGI IMG/M metagenome (GOLD analysis project Ga0074198, IMG submission 64527) | Bioremediated contaminated groundwater from EPA Superfund site, New Mexico - Sample SAE3-23 | ecosystem: Environmental > Aquatic > Deep subsurface > Groundwater > Contaminated ...
CCACAGATTATTCCTTTGTTCCATATTTAATGTCAGAAACTTAGCATACTCTGCAACCACCTTATCCGAAGCAGAAGATGCACATATCAGTTTAGCAGCCGAACTTGCAAAACCTTCTGCAATCATTTCTGCAGAAATAGACCTTGGATTTTTTATCAATTTTATTGAATCAGCAAATTCTTCTTTCTTTACCCTTTCTTCAAATCCTTTAGGAATAATAAATGCTGCTTCAATCCTGTTATATGCCACCATTTCCTCTGCTGTTTTTGTATTGGTCACGCTAACATTTAATGCCCTATTCGCTTTAACTCCGTCAATTAAGAACTTTGAAAATTCTGTTTTATCTTCATCTACAACAGCTATGGGTATTTTTATTCCTTGTTTGGAACTTACTGAATTTAGTAGAATTATTGCCATAATTACTGGAACAAGTATGGCTAAGCTTATATTTTTGAAATTTATTGTCTGCTTTAATCTAATTTTAAAAATTTCAACAATCAATCGTACAGTAATTTGAACCTCCCCCTTCCAAATGCAATTGTTGAGAAAAGAATCATTACCGCTGTAAATGCAAATAAATTCCTCCATATTTCAGCAAGTCTTGTGATAGGTGCATCAGCCAAAGACCAAAACATTCCTTCCAATGCCCAACTGCTTAAAACATAATCCGAAACTGTTTTCATCCAGTCGCTCATTATTGCTGAGGGGTAAATGCACCCACCCACCATGCACAAAATAAACAATATTATTATTGATGATGTAACTGCAGTGGCAGAAGATTTTGACAGTACAGAAATTAGAATACATAAGGAAGTCGAAGATAAAATTATCGCTATTACAGTTATAATTACTTTCATATTCAATATAGGAAATGATGCTTTAAAATATACTGAGAAAGGTATCATAACTGCAATAAACTCAACAAATCCTATCATAACCATTACTATAGTTTTTTCAATAATATATCTAAATATACCTTCAGGACTAATCAGTATCCTTATAATTACATTGCTCTCAAGGTCTTGATTAATCAACCTTAGCCCAAAAATGCCAGTAAATATCAAAAGCATAACACTTACGCACACAATATAATACCTAACCACACCAATTTCAGGCAGATTTGATACGGTTATTGTTTCAAACACATCTTGTCTTCCCATACCCAATAAAATAAAATCCGGTATTGTCTTCTCTGCTATCCTATATGCATCTTCTCTTCCAACCTCACTTTTCAACATCATATGATATACAGTATATATTCCACTCTGTGATGCAGTAACGAGATCTGCAGCATTGCTAAAAAAGCTTTCTGCTAACTTGGTAGTAGTTCCATTACCATTTACATATACCTTAACTGGTTTGTTCTCCCCTAGATATAAACTTTGTGCAAACCCTTGGGGAATAATCACAACACATACAAATGTCCCAGCTTTTAATTTATTAATAGCTTGTTTTTCATCAATAACTGCAATTTTTGCAACACGAGATATATATCCTTCGCTTTCCAGATTGGATATTGCCATTTTCGAAACCATGCTTTTGTCATAATCTACTACACCAATTGAAAAGTTCTTAAGGAATATGTTTTTTTCGAATATCGGCGACATTGCTTTTATTAGAATTAACCCAATAGTCATGGAAACTATAAACAGCATTAAAAGTGTCATCCAGTTTTTCTTAAGTATTTTCAAATCATTTAAGAATAAGTGAAACATTTCTTCTCCTTAAGATAATCTTTGATATTTTAAATTATACCATTTTAATTCAATAGAAAAAACAAGCCCATCTTTTTTTAGGAGATGGGCTTTAGTATAAGTTTATACTTTATTTTATGCTCCTGCTGGAGCTAATAATTTAAGACTATCTAAATATAGTTTTTGTACTGCTGTCTGTATTTCCATCATAGCTTGATCAATTTGGTCCTTGCTAGCGGTATTAATATCAAGAGAATTTGATGCATCTATGCTTGGCAGATTAACAGGCTCACCAAACTTCATATTTGAACCAATTCCTAATACTACACCAATTTCGCCAGTCTGTTGTGACATTGTTGGAGATTTTACGTTAGTATCAACACTTACATTGGAAACCACTGTTCCTGCGGCAGCATCTCGTGTAGAATCGACTGTTACAGCACCACTGACTATTGTCTTTTCTGTTCCGTATGTTGCGATATTTGATTCAAATTTAGCATTTACCTTCTTGCTCTTATCTTTTTCACTATTATCGCTGATATCAATTTTACATGTAAAAGGCTTTTCTTCTGTTCCACCGTAATTAACTCCTGATTCAATATTAACTACTGTTTTTAATTCTCCTTTAATTTTTGGTGCTTCCACAGCATCAATAGTGAACCTTGTTTTTGCTGCTGTATCTTGAACTTCAAATATTGTTTCTTTTCCTTTACTCTTTGGTTGAGAAAATCCAGCTAATCTAAATGCTACTGTTCCCGTAACTGTAGAATCTGCTCCTTTACTAACCGCTTCAATTTTTCTCTCAAGTATATTAAATTTTCTATCAAGCAGCAGCGTCATTACCATTTCTGATTTGTCGCTTTCAGCAGTAGTATCTTTCTTAACTTCATCTATTGCTTGCTTGATTTTATTCTTGATTGAATTAATATCCTTGAATTCACTTGGGAGACCCGCCGTACCATAATAACCTGCGTCTTCATATAGCTTCATGACATTTAATACATTTCCTGCTGTAAGGTTAAGAAGTTTATCATCATTCTGTATCTTTTCCAGCATTTTAATGCTGATATTTTTCATTTCAGACATTGTAAGGGTTAATGCTACCTGATTGCAGTTGATGTCACCTTCACTTGTTTTGAGTTTTACTCCTTTGGTAAATTTAAAGTTTTTATCATTAAGCTGTTTAACAAGATATTCGCCATAATTATTCATAAGCCTAAAAGCTTCTTCTTTGTCAAACTTTATAGCCTTTAAAATGTCAGAATTTGTTACAAGTTTTTTCATTTCAACAGGTTTATTAAATTTTTCGTAAACAGGAGCCAAATCATCTCCATTAACGACTATATATTTATTATAAAATGCTGGGATTTTAAATCCTAGTTTCTTCTTATCTAGGAACATTTCTGCATTTAGTAAATTAATTCCTTTTACATTCAAGATATATTCAGCCTTAGTTTTTTCATTTTTATAATCTGAGCTTTCATTTATTTTTAAACTAGAAGAACTCAGAATATCGTTAATCACTTTTAGCTGTGCTGCTTCAGGAGCTTGCAAGGTCTCCGGTTTAAATTTGAAAGTAACCGTAGTGTCATTCTTAAAAGGAGTATTGTAAACCTTTAAAGCATCCTTCACAAAACCATCATTCATGTATCCATCAATTTGTTTTTGAACCTGCATTATATTTTGCTTTTCAGCTAGCATGTATACCATTTTTGCAGGAATCACCTCAGGGAAAAAATTAACAACGCCAAGTCCCCCAGCACATAATAAAACTAAAATAAAAAGAATACTAATTACAATTGGCATACCTTTTTTAGGCTTTTCACCACCGGAAAACTCTTGAGTGTTTGGTGTTCCATTCTCTTCCATTATTGTTCCTCCTTGTTTTATCTCATTTTTTATAGGATAGTTTCCTTTAAATCTTTCTTGTATCTATTTCTATAGGAAAGTAAAATATCCTTTTTTTCCATTTTTTTTAGTTTAAAATCTTTTTTCGAGCTCTTCTCTCATTTTTTCATAGCCTGGCTTTCCTAAAAGAGCAAACATATTTTTCTTGTACTCTTCCACTCCTGGCTGAATAAAAGGATTGACTCCCAGCATATATCCACTGATACCGCATGCTTTTTCAAAAAAGTATACCATATTGCCAAAAACATATTCATCTATATTAGGAACTGTAACTAACATATTAGGAACACCACCATCATTATGAGCAAGTATAGTAGCCTGAAATGCTTTTTGGTTTACAAAGCTTAGTTGTTTTCCCACAAGATAGTTTAAACCATCTACATCATCCTTATCCGTTTGTATTACAATATCTTTTCTTGATTTTTCGATATTTATGACTGTCTCAAATATGTTCCTTAACCCATCCTGAATATATTGCCCCAATGAATGCAAATCGGTTGTAAAGTCAACAGATGCCGGAAAGATTCCTTTTTGTTCTTTTCCTTCGCTTTCTCCAAAAAGCTGCTTCCACCATTCAGCAAAATAATGCATCCCTGGTTCATAATTAACCATTATCTCAAGTGTTTTTCCTTTGCGATACAGAGCATTCCTAACAGCTGCATATTGGTAGCATTCATTTTTACCCAATGTAGTTTCGCTATAACTGTTACAGGCTGATTGTGCTCCTGCCATAATAGCCCCAATATCTAGCCCTCCTACAGCCAATGGAAGCAATCCAACCGCAGTTAAGACAGAATATCTACCCCCAATATCATCTGGAACAACAAAAGATTCATAACCTTCTTCATCTGCAAGCTTTTTCAATGCGCCTTTGGATTTATCTGTTGTTGCATAAATTCGTTTTCTTGCTTCTTCTTTACCATATTTATTCTCTAAATAGCTTCTGAAAATTCTGAATGCGAGTGCAGGTTCAGTGGTTGTTCCAGATTTGGATATGACGTTAATTGATAATTCCTTGCCTTCAATTACGTCCATCAATTCTGAAATGTAAGTTGAACTAATGTTATTTCCTACAAAGTATATCTCAGGACAATTTCTTTTTCCCTTGGGAAGCAGGTTACTAAATGAATGGCCTAGCATTTCCAGCCCTGCTCTTGCTCCAAGATAAGAACCTCCAATTCCTATAACGATAAATACTTCAGAATCTTCTTGAACTTTCTTTGCTGCTTGTTTTATTCTTTCAAATTCTTGCCTATCGTAATTTTGAGCAAGGTCAAGCCACCCTGTATATTCATTTCCCGGGCCTAACTTATTATGTAGAATATCATGGCAAAGCTTTACTGTAGGCTCTAGAAATGATATTTCATCACTATTGATAAACGGAAAACATTTCGAATAATCAAACTTTATTACCTTCTCCAATAATATTCGCCTCCTTTATAATATAGGTTCAATTAAAAGGTTTATACTACATAACATCACCTTTTATGCAATTTATATCAAGCTTTCCCCTTATTAATTCCCACAACTCATCTCTACCAAATTTTTTCATTGTAGACATAGTTATAGCCATTTTTTCATTTGGTAAATTAAATATCTTTCTTAAATCTTCCACACGCTGCTGTCTCTCAGATACAATTACCTGATCGGCTTTTGAAGCAACAACTACGTAATCCAACGCATATTTTTTCAGCCAATCCATCATTGCCAAGTCCATTTCTCCAGGTTCATGCCGAATATCTATAACCAGTATAAATAGCCTGAAATCTCTACTATCATACAAGTAATTATCAACCATTTCAGACCATGAATCTCTTTCCTGTTTTGAAACCTTTGCATATCCATAACCGGGAAGATCAACAAAATAAGCCTGCTCATCAATGTTGTAAAAATTAATAATTCTTGTCTTTCCGGGTTTAGAACTCACTCTTGCCATACTTTTCCTATTGAGAAGATAATTAATAAGAGATGATTTCCCAACATTGGATTTACCCATAAAAACAAATTCTGGTTTCCCTTGTTCGGGGTATTGATTTTTCTCTACAGCCGAAACTTGAATTCTGGCATTATTAAGATTCAACATAAGCACCTGCCTTAAGGTAAAACAATAATTGGTTTTTTTGCTTTTCTATATAAGGTTATCTTTTTACCAATCACTTGAACCAATTCTGCTTTAGCACTATTTGCAATTTCTTCTGATATCAATTTTGCATCCTCAGGAGAGTTATTTAGAACTGTAATCTTAACTATTTCCCTTGCTTCAAGTGCTTCATCAATCTGTTTGACTAAATTTTCATTTATTCCAGTTTTTCCGACATGAACTATTGGTTCTATCGAATTTGCAATGCCTCTTAGATAAGCCCTTTGCTTGCTATTTAACATTTTAATCTCCTTATTTCTGTTAATATCAACATTTCCATAAATCATTACAATTATACCATTTATAATCTGTATATTACAATTCTATTTCTCCTTTTTCCGCCTTTTCCTCTATTTTTAAATCATAAATATTATCAAACAATAATGGCTTTCTAACCTTTTTAAATTTAGGAGCTTTTTTATTCATACTTAATGCTTTCTTGCATTCTTTTTCCCAGATTAAATGCCTTAAGTATAACTCTGCCGCAAACATCTGCTCTAAAAATATTGAAAAACTCCAAGCAAAACCAGAATACAAAATAACTAAAAACCATATAAAATCAGGAATAAAAATATGAAACTTATCTGATAAATAAAAAATTGCTATAGTAGGTAAAAAAATAATAGTTGCTGCAAGCAAAGTAATTACATAACCAGCCGCAAACTCTTTCATATGAATTTTGCATAGAAATATGCTTTTTTTAGCTGCCTTTATCGTTCCCAAATCATCCCAGGCAATTGCTGGCATGGTAAGAAACACAACCATTCTTATTCCTTTATTTAAAGAATTAATAAAAGCTTGCGTCATACTAATTTCATTATAACCAGCAAGTGTACTTGCAACATTCTCAAAACTAATATCTTCGTCTTCCATAGGTGTATTTTTTGACAATAGTATGGATATTACTGTTAATAAGAACCAAATTATAGCCCACAAAACAATAATCGGGAAAGCCTTACAAACATCTCGTATAAAAACATCAGTAATGGCCTTAATTAAATTCATTTTTTCCCCACTTTCTGATTGTTGTATCAATTCAAGTAGAATCAGTCCTGAAATTGCTAATATAGCAGCAAAAGTTGTAATTGCTATAAAAATTATCAAGAACCCTTGACTCATAGATAGATTATCCCAATTTAAAAAGTATTTTAAATAAATAATAATCGATGCATAAATTACCCAGCATATTAATAATGGCAAAAGGATTATTGGGTGATTTTTAAGAACTACTATCGATTCCTTAATCAACTGCCACCCATTAAAGAATTCGTAATATATTTCTTTAAAAAAATTCTTCATACATTACCTCTCAAAAATAATCTATTTCATATTCTTGGTTTATTAATGAATCAATGACAATCTTAGATATCCCATTTTGCAATTACCAACTTAATATCCATGATACCACATTATCTATAGATATAAAAAAACGTTTATCAACAAAATTTAAAATCTTAATTTTGCTGACAAACCCATCTAAGTTCGTTTCACTCCCAAGTTCTTAGATGAAGCTTTTTATGAAATATAGGAACAGCAAGGCTTTGAAGCGAACTTTCCTATATTATAACAAAAAAGGATTCTCACTTTAAGTAAAAATCCTTTTTTTGGCTCCTCGAGCTGGGCTCGAACCAGCGACCCTTCGGTTAACAGCCGAATGCTCCACCACTGAGCTATCGAGGAATATTTAGGTGTGGGGACACACCTCTCATGCGAAGAATGTCCCCATATATAAATCCGGCGACGACCTATTTTCCCAAGCAGCTACCCGCAAAGTATTTTCAGCACTGAGGAGCTTAACTTCCGTGTTCGGTATGGGAACGGGTGTGACCTCCTCGTAATAATCACCGGAAAAGTTTATTTAGTTTAAAGTGTATAGTTGACAGTTGACAGTTAAAACCTTTTTCTTTCTCTAACTATTCTACTACAACCATACCTATCTTTTCAGTTCGCTCAGTTTACTTCTTCCAGTGTATAGTCTATTTTTCAACTGTCAACTTTACACTGTCAACTTTAAACTGATATTGCGCCCTCAAAGCTGATAACGGAGTTTTATGCGACTAGTAATTTCATTTTGTTTTGATCAAGCCCTCGACCTATTAGTACCAGTCAGCTGAATGTATTACTACACTTATACCTCTGGCCTATTACCACGTTGTCTACATGGGGTCTTACTCTTACGATGGGATATCTTATCTTGAGGTGGGTTTCACGCTTAGATGCTTTCAGCGTTTATCCCTTCCACACTTGGCTACCCAGCTGTGCCACTGGCGTGACAACTGGTGCACCAGCGGTGCGTCCATCCCGGTCCTCTCGTACTAAGGACAGATCCTCTCAAATATCCTGCGCCCGCGACAGATAAGGACCGAACTGTCTCACGACGTTCTGAACCCAGCTCGCGTACCGCTTTAATGGGCGAACAGCCCAACCCTTGGAACCTACTACAGCTCCAGGATGCGATGAGCCGACATCGAGGTGCCAAACCTCCCCGTCGATATGGACTCTTGGGGGAGATAAGCCTGTTATCCCCAGGGTAGCTTTTATCCGTTGAGCGACGGCAATTCCACTCTCTTACCGCCGGATCACTAAGCCCTACTTTCGTATCTGCTCGACTTGTCAGTCTCGCAGTCAGGCTGCCTTTTGCCTTTACACTCTAATGCGCGATTTCCAACCGCGCTGAGGCAACCTTTGGGCGCCTCCGTTACTCTTTTGGAGGCGACCGCCCCAGTCAAACTGCCCACCTGACATTGTCCCTAGACCAGCTAATGGCCCAAGGTTAGAGTTTCAGCAGTACTAGAGTGGTATCCCAACATTGGCTCCATGTGAACTGGCGTCCACACTTCCAAGCCTCCCACCTATCCTGTACAAGTACTACCGAAACCCAGTATCAGGTTACAGTAAAGCTCCATGGGGTCTTTCTGTCTTGTCGCGGGTAACTAGCATCTTCACTAGTACTACAATTTCGCCGGGTACATTGTTGAGACAGTGCCCAAATCGTTACGCCATTCGTGCGGGTCGGAACTTACCCGACAAGGAATTTCGCTACCTTAGGACCGTTATAGTTACGGCCGCCGTTTACTGGGGCTTAAGTTCACACCTTCGCTTGCGCTAAGCATTCCCCTTAACCTTCCAGCACCGGGCAGGCGTCAGCCCCTATACGTCGTCTTTCGACTTAGCAGAGACCTGTGTTTTTGCTAAACAGTCGCTTGGGCCTTTTCATTGCAGCCACTCGCGTGGCACCCCTTCTCCCGAAGTTACGGGGTTATTTTGCCGAGTTCCTTAACAATGCTTCTCCCGTCCGTCTTAGGATTCTCTCCTCACCCACCTGTGTCGGTTTACAGTACGGGTACCTTCACACTAGCAATACGGCTTTTCTCGTCAGTGTGGATTATGCTGCTTCGCTACTTTAATTTTCGCTCCCCCGAAGGACGCGCTCTTCCTCTCGCGCGCTCAGCTCTTCCTCCTGCGTCCCCGTTTTGCTTACAACGTGTGACGGTAGTACAGGAATTTCAACCTGTTGTCCATCGGCTACGCCTTTAGGCCTCGCCTTAGGTCCCGACTTACCCTGAGAGGACAAACCTTCCTCAGGAACCCTTGGGTTTTCGACGGTGGAGATTCTCACTCCACTCTCGCTACTTATTCCGGCATTCTCTCTTCCATTTCGTCCAGCAGTCCTTTCGGTCTGCCTTCGCCCTACAATAGAAAGCTCCCCTACCAATCACGCAAAGCGTGATTCCGCGGCTTCGGTGTACAGCTTTAGCCCCCGTAATTTTCGGCGCAGTTCCACTCGACCAGTGAGCTATTACGCACTCTTTGAATGAGTGGCTGCTTCTAAGCCAACATCCTGGTTGTCTGTGCAAAACCACATCCTTTAACACTTAGCTGTAACTTTGGGACCTTAATCGACGATCTGGGCTGTTTCCCTTTTGACCACGGAACTTATCTCCCGTAGTCTGACTCCCGAGTATGGCAACATGGCATTCAGAGTTTGATAGGGTTCGGTAACCCGGTTAGGCCCCTAGCCCATTCAGTGCTTTACCTCCATGCGCCTCTCCTCAAGGCTAGCCCTAAAGCTATTTCGGGGAGAACCAGCTATCTCCGAGTTCGATTGGCATTTCACCCCTACCCACAAATCATCCCATACCTTTTCAACGATAATGGGTTCGGGCCTCCACTAAATTTTACTTCAGCTTCACCCTGTTCATGGGTAGATCACTCGGTTTCGGGTCTATTACATGCGACTATTCGCCCTATTAAGACTCGGTTTCCCTTCGGCTCCGTACCTTAAGTACTTAACCTCGCCACATACAATAACTCGCCGGACCGTTCTACAAAAAGTACGCCATCGTCCATTAACGGACTTTGACTGCTTGTAAACATAGGGTTTCAGGTTCTATTTCACTCCCCTCCCGGGGTTCTTTTCACCTTTCCCTCACGGTACTTCTTCACTATCGGTCACCAAGTAGTATTTAGCCTTGGAGGGTGGTCCCCCCTGCTTCCCACGGGATTCCTCGTGCCCCGTGGTACTCTGGATACCAGCTCGCTGTTTGGTCTTTCGCTTACGGGGATGTCACCCTCTGTGTCATACCTTTCCAGGTATTTTCAGCTAGACTTCACAGTCAATTATCTGGTCCGCAACCCCGGTTACTCTGCTGTATTCCCACTTGTCGGTTCGTGATTCATACTACCAACCACCAACTTCTTTTGGATCTACAGTAGAGTAACCGGTTTGGGCTGTTCCTCGTTCGCTCGCCGCTACTTAAGGAATCGTTTTTACTTTCTTTTCCTGCGGGTACTTAGATGTTTCAGTTCCCCGCGTCTCCCTTCCGTATACTATGAATTTATATACGGATAATCAGGCATTTACCCTGATTGGGTTTCCCCATTCGGATTCCCACGGATCAAAGTTTATTTGCAACTCCCCGTGGATTATCGCAGCTTACCGCGTCCTTCTTCGGCTCTTGGTGCCAAGGCATTCACCCTATGCTCTTAGTAGCTTGATCTTATTTGCGAAAGTGTGATAAACTTCGGACTACTGCGTTACTCTTCGGTCTCAATGTACTCACATATATGAAATATGCTCCGTGCATTTCGCCTCGAGTGCCTTGTATTCCTAGTTTCTGACACTTTCTAGTGAAAACGTGATAATCTTTGGATTGCTCCTTAGCTTATTCGCTTTCTTTTTGGCTCTTGCTATTTTTCAATAGCTAGTAGCCTAGTTAAATTTACTAGTTACATTATTTTCTCCGTTATTCAGCTTTCAAGGTGCAATTTCAGATGCAAGATTCCGAATATCGAAGGTAAGATTTTAGAAAAACTTCAAAAATTTTTCTGAAATTCTAACTTCTGACTTCTGGATTCTGACTTCTGATTTGGTGGAGATGAAGAGAATCGAACTCTTGACCCCCTGCTTGCAAGGCAGGTGCTCTCCCAGCTGAGCTACACCCCCGTAACTTCAGATGTGAGATGTCAAGATGTGGGATGTGAGTTTTTCTCACTTCTCACTTCTCATTTCTCACCTCTTTAGAGTGTTATGCACACTCAAAATTGAACAGAGAAAGAAGAGTAGACCGATTTGCAACTATAAGTTGCCATTTTGTTTTATCATCAATTTTTCTTCCGCAAGGTGTCTCTCCATAATCCTTCTTCAGAAGGGGGGAGACAGAATGCTTTAGCATTCGCAATGCGGGGGGAATGCCCCCATTGATGACTAACCGACCTAGGATTATGATCTATAGCATAGCTATCTATCATGTTCTCCTTAGAAAGGAGGTGATCCAGCCGCACCTTCCGATACGGCTACCTTGTTACGACTTCACCCCAATCATTAGACCCACCTTCGACTGCTGGCTCCTTACGGTTACCTCACAGGCTTCGGGTGTTTCCAACTCTCATGGTGTGACGGGCGGTGTGTACAAGGCCCGGGAACGTATTCACGGCAGTATGCTG
>Ga0074198_1002023_pt1 | contig 11681 bp, 8 predicted proteins | sample EPASupsiteSAE323_FD_64527 | JGI IMG/M metagenome (GOLD analysis project Ga0074198, IMG submission 64527) | Bioremediated contaminated groundwater from EPA Superfund site, New Mexico - Sample SAE3-23 | ecosystem: Environmental > Aquatic > Deep subsurface > Groundwater > Contaminated ...
AAATGTATGAACACGACGTTCGGGGCGTGTCGCGGGCCGGAGAAATTAAGTTCCAAAAAATGGTAAAACCGGGCGATCCAATTGAAATAACCGTCGAAATAATCGAAAAAGTGAGCAGCGCGTATTTTATGAAAGCCTCGGTTTCATCTAACGGCAAAAACGTCATGAGATGCGAGTTTGCGGTCAGCGAAGTAGAAAGCGGCGGTGAAGCGAAATGAGTTTTTTAAATATAGAAAACAATAAATTTCTAATATTCGGCGCGGCGAACAAGCGCAGCGTGGCTTACCACATTTCAAAAAAGCTCGAAGAAAACGGAGCCATAACGATTCACAGCGTTCAAAATGAAAAAAACGCCGAAGCTGTGGCTAAATTATTTCCGTCATGCGAAATTCAAATTTGCGACGTAGAAAAAGAGGAACAGGTTTATTCGCTGGCTTCCAGAATTAAGCAAAAGCACGGAGAACTGAACGGAATAGCGCATTCGCTGGCATACGCGAATTATTCCGAAGGGTTAAAGCCCTTCTACGAAACCAGAAAAAAAGATTTTCTTCAGGCGATGGATATATCGTGCTTTTCTATAATATCGATAGCGAACGCTTTCCGCGGCGTCTTAAACCGCGACGCCTCGGTAATAGCGATATCGATTTCATCGACTAATATGGCCGTTGAAAATTACGGCTATATGGCGCCTGTAAAAGCGGCGCTCGATTCCGCCATATGCTTTTTAGCCAAATCTTTCAGCAATTTTTCGAATATCAGGTTTAACACGATCGCAGCCAGCCTTCTTAAAACCTCCGCTTCGGCCGGAATACCAGGTTATCTCGATTATTACGAATTCGCGGCGAAATTAACGCTTCGAAAGAAAAACCTCATGACCGAAGAAGTCGGATCGCTCGGCGCGTTTTTATTGAGCCCCGCCTCGAGCGGCATCAACGCCCAGCGCGTAGTCATAGACGCCGGCATGAGCGTGAATTATTTCGATAACGAAGTGATGAAGTTAGCCGCTATAGGCGCCAAAAAGTCAAGCGAATAATAATGATAATAAAAATCGCGCGGACGGCCGGCTTCTGTTTTGGCGTAAAAAGAGCTATGGACAAGGTTATTAGCACGTCGAACAGGCTCAGAGCCCCGATATACACCGACGGCCCTCTCATACATAATCCCCAGATAGTCAAGGTTTTAGACAAAAGAGAAATAAGCGTCCTTAAAGACGGCGGCATGCGCGAAAATTCGACCGTCGTTATACGCGCTCACGGAGTTTCTCCGGAGCGTAAAGCTTTTCTTGAAAAAAATTGCGCGAACGTAATCGACGGAACCTGTCCGCTCGTGTCTAAAATACACAACATCGTAAAAAGAGAAATAGGCAAAAAACGTAAAATAATAATAATCGGGGAATCAGGCCATCCCGAAGTTATAGGCATACTCGGTTTTGCCGGAAAAGACGGCGCGCTCGTAAACAGCCTCGGCGAAGCCAGAAGCTTAAATTGGGCGAATACGCCCGTTTCGGTCGTAGCCCAATCAACGCAGGAGCTCGAACATTTCAACGAAATAGCGGCGGAACTTAAATTAAAATATAATGATATAGAAATATTTAACACTATATGCGATGCGACCCGTAAAAGGCAGGAAGAAACTGCCGCTCTCGCTCGTGAAACAGACCTCATGATCGTAGTCGGAGGAAAAAACAGCGGAAATACAAAACGCCTGGCCGAAGTCGCACAAAACGCCGGCACACGAACGATTTTCGTTGAAACTGAAGACGAGCTCGAATTAAAGGACCTCGGCGGCGCTAAATCGGTTGGAATAACGGCCGGAGCTTCGACCCCCAACTGGATGATAAGAAACGTCGCGCAAAAAATAGACGAACTATCGGATAATTCGAAACCAATAATGGAAAGCTTCGTTAAAAAAATAGTCAATTTTTTAATAGATACCGACATTTACATCGGCATAGGGGCGTTCGCGATGGCGTATGTCGCCTCTACGCTCATATCGAAAACGATACATCCTTTCGAAGCGTGGCTTTCGGCGTTATACATTTTTTCGATGCACACGCTAAACCGCTATATAGACCGCGGAGCGAGCCGTTACAACAGCTCAAGCCGGAATAAAATTTATGAAAAATATTCAAAATATATAATGGCGGGGGGCGTCGCCGCGTCTTGCTCGGTGGTTGTTTTATCTCTTAATTTCAGCATGTGGCTTTTTTTATTTTACATTTTATGCTCGATATTCGGCATATTATACAGCATCAATTTCGTCCCGGTAGGTTTCATACCGTATGTAAGATACGCGTCGCTCAAAGACATCCCCGGTTCGCGGGACCTTTTCATATCGACGGCCTGGGCCGCCGTACTGACTTTTTCCCCCGCAGTGAGCGGAAAGTGGATATTCGAGTGGCGGCTGCTTTTCACTTTCTCAATAATCTTCATATTCGCCTTTTGCAGAACCATCATACTCGATATAAAAGACATACAGGGCGACAGCATCGTCGGAAAAGAAACCATACCGACCCTGATCGGAAGTAAATATTCAGTTTTATTGATGAAGTTCATGCTCTTATGCGCGGCGGTGGCAACCATAGCAGCGGTAGCCGTTAACGAATACGAATATTACAGCCTTTCGCTTATCGCTAATTTTTTCTATATTCTGGTTGTAATAAATAAATTCGGCAATGAAACGACCCATTACGGAAACTACATAGAAGCGCTTACCGATTTAAATTTCATACTGGCGGGCATATTTTTATTAGTAATAAAATACGCGCTCATTTCGATGTGATGCCGCCGCACTTATTTTCGGCAGCAAAAAAAAACGGATTATTTAGTTATTTATAGAGAATTTAATTCTTAATCGGAAGCCCGCTCGGGTTTTTTAGCGGCGGCGAGGTTCTTAAGCTCCCTGCTTGAAACCTCGATCAGCGCTTCGACCGCGTCCGCATCAAAAAGAATGTTTTTCTGCGATTTCAAGTAATCTATGGAATCTTCGCGGCTGATAAATTTCTGGTAACGCCTTCCGGAAGTCATGGCGTCATATACGTCGGCTACCATAACTATTCTCGCAAGAAAAGGAATGTTTTCGGCCGGAAGCCCGCTGGGATAACCAGAGCCGTTAAGCCGTTCGTGGTGATATCCGGCTATTTCGACTATATCGTTAAAAACGGACATTCTACGCAAAATATCCATTGTTAAAACGGGATGGCCTTTCACTATATAAAGCTCATAAGGTGAAAGGTTATCGGTTTTATTTAAAATCGTACGCGGAACGGCCGATTTTCCGATATCGTGCATAAAACCTGCTAATTTGACTTTCATTACGTCTTTGGCGTTTATTCTTAAAACTTCGGCCATATGCTGAGAATAAGCAGCCACGCGGCTCGAATGGCCGAGAGTTTCTTCGTGCTTCGCGTCTATTATATCGGCGAAAACCGTGGTTATCTTTTCGAGAAGATCGGTTCCTAAAAACATTTTATATTCCGGCAACGAGTTTAATATTGCGTTAGTTATTATCGGAACCTGAGCGCCGAATTCTATCTGGCCGAAATAATCTTCTTTTTCCATGGTCTCGATCAATAATGAAACCATTTCGCTGGAATACTCGCAATCTATGTTTTCGCGAAACATATTATATATGCCGTCTTTAGAAACTTCCGGAATAATGCGCAGCGCAGCGTCGAAGTCGTCGGCGATCTTTATTATCTGAGAGCATATCGGTATCTCGTTGCCCGAAAGGCCTTCCGGAAACCCGCCCCCGTCATATTTTTCATGGTGGCTTTTCACGAAATCGGCTACTTTGTATACTTCGCCCGGCAGTTCGTGCGATATTATAAAAGATGATTTAAGCGTATGCTTGTATATTTTTTCCTTTTCTATTATAGAAATTGAATCGGCGGTGGAAATAGTAAAATCGTTATAGCCGAAAGCGCCTATATCGTGCAAAAGCCCTGCCCAGAATATTTCGAGCAAATTCGGCGAATTCAAATTCATCGCCATTTTATAAGCGAGCGCGGCCACGCGCATGCTGTGATACGTCATCCTGTTTTCATCAAGATCGAGCACATTAGCGAGCTGGATGAAACATTCGGTATAAGATTTCACATCGGTGATTATCATATGCCACCTTTTTTCGCTCTTGATTTCTTTCTGCCATAGGGTTTTGAAAATCCGGATTTTTCAGCGCCGTCAAGTTTTCCGCCAAGCGAAAGTATCTGGTCACGACAGCGGGATGCCTCCTCGAAATTAAGCGCAAGAGCGGCATCGTACATTTTCTTTTCGAGCTCGGCGATCGCTTCCGATAATTTTTCGGGACTCATTTCGCTTATTCCTGGGCCTTCGTAATCTCCCGGAACTATGCTTTCGAATATATTTTTAATTATCGTCTTCGGAGTGATTCCATGCGCTTTATTATATTCGATCTGTATGGCGCGCCTTCTGGAAGTCACTTCGATGGTTTTTCTCATGCCGTCGGTCATCGAATCGGCATAGAATATGACGCGCCCGTTAACGTTACGCGCTGCGCGGCCGCATGTTTGTATGAGCGAACGATGCGATCTCAAAAAACCTTCGCGGTCGGCGTCAAGAATCGCCACGAGCGAAACTTCAGGAAGATCGAGGCCCTCGCGCAAAAGATTTATTCCGACGAGAACGTGAAATTTGCCCATTCTCAAATTTTTTATTATCTCGATGCGCTCGAGCGTATCTATTTCAGAATGAAGATATTCCGCCAGAACTCCGGCATCTTGAAGATAAGAAGTCAGGTCTTCCGACATTTTTTTTGTAAGCGTCGTAACCAGTACGCGCTCCGACTTCTCTACGCATTTTTTAATTTCGGTTATAAGATCGTCTATTTGCCCCCTGGTTTCACGCACTATAATTTCAGGATCTAAAAGCCCCGTCGGCCTTATAATTTGTTCAGCCACCCGGGACTTCGACTTATTGAATTCGTATTCTGCGGGAGTCGCCGAAACATATAAAACTTTATTAACGCATTTTTCAAATTCGGAAAATTTAAGCGGCCTGTTATCGTAAGCGCACGGCAGCCGAAATCCATAATCGACGAGATTTTTCTTGCGCGCGTTGTCGCCGCGCTCCATGCCCGATACCTGCGGAACGCTGATATGCGATTCATCGAGTATGAGTAAATAATCTTTCGGAAAATAATCGATAAGCGTTTCGGGGGGAGTTCCAGGCGCTCTGCTGGAAAGTATTCTTGAATAATTTTCTATACCCTTGCAATAGCCGATTTCCTTTATCATTTCGATGTCGTATGCCGTGCGCTGCGAAAGCCTCTGGATTTCGACTAATTTTTCTTCTTTTTTAAACTCCATAAGCCGCTCTTCGAGTTCGAGCTGAATTTGATTGATGGCTCTGGCCCTTACCGCTTCAGGCGCAACGAAGTGCGTAGCCGGAAATATCACTGCCTCGTTCAAATCTTCTATGATTTCGCCGCTTACCTGATTTACAAGCGATATTTTTTCGACATGGTCTCCGAAAAAACCTATTCTTATTACATCGACGCCCGACGCCTGGACTATTTCCAATAAATCGCCGCGCATACGAAACATCGTGCGCGAAAGGTCCATATTAGTCCGCGTATATTGCATCTCGACAAGCCGTTTTAATATCGAATCTATATCGTAGTCGCAATTTTTTTGAATCAAAAGCTTCATGCTTTCGTATATATCGGGCGAGCCGAGACCGTAAATGCATGAAACCGACGCTATTATTATAACGTCGTTTCTGGTAAGAAGGGCGTGGGTCGCCGAATGGCGCAATCTGTCTATTTTTTCGTTTATGTCCGAATCTTTTTCTATGTAGGTGTCGGTATGGGGTATATAAGCTTCCGGCTGGTAGTAATCGTAATAACTGACGAAGTATTCCACGGCATTTGCAGGGAAAAATTCGCGAAACTCTGTATATAGCTGCGCGGCCAGAGTCTTGTTGTGGGTCATTATAAGGGTGGGAACCTGGAGCCGTTCTATGACATTAGCCATAGTGAACGTTTTTCCGGAACCGGTTACTCCTAAAAGCGTGACATGCTTTTCGCCGTCGTCTTTAAACCACGACGTTATCTTTTCGATGGCCTGCGGCTGATCGCCGGTCGGCGAAAAACTCGAATTTATTTTAAACGGCTTTATTTTTTTATGATTTTCTACTCTTAAAAACATCGCGGCATCCTATTATTAGTTATTTAAGCTTATTCGAAACGGCCAATATGCGGCCCGGCGAAAGATAATATTCATATTCGGCGTCTTTTTTACGCGTTTGCGTTAAAACGACGGCCTCGCTTTTTGTAAGCGCAAATGTTTTAAACGCATCGGACGCCGATTTTTGATCAATATAAGAATAAATAACCATAAGGTTTTGATATTTTAAAGTTCCAAGCGCCGAACAGGATAAAAGCTTTTCACGGCCTTTTTCAGGCTTAAAGACGCTCAAGAGGCTTATGTCATAAAAGCTGAAAGATTGCTTGCTTTCAAACTCACGGGCCGCCATGACGGCGCGCCTGAAAAAATGAGGCTCGGCCATCAATTTAGGCTTTGAACCGGCCGACGCGGGCGTAACGCACGCTATAAAAACCGAATCGGTAGACACTTTATAAGCCGCCATATCGATATAATTTTTAGCGGATTCTTTGCTTATTATCTGATAGCCGCGATAACCTACGACATCTGATTCAAATGTAAAATAATCTTTGGCTGCGTATTTAGATACATAATCGGCCTTTAGCGAAATCGGGGCTTTATATCTTTTAATATAAAAAAACTTCATCTCGTCTAAGCCGGCGTTTTTATAAGAGCCCGAAATATTCATTTCAACTGTATCTTCGGCGTATCTTGCCGCCATGAGCTCCATCGAACGGCTTAAAAATTTTACCATATTAATTTCGGAAGTGCCGGCGGCCGATTCTTTTACAAAACCCATTATCGAGCCCGCTTCAGGCTGCGTTTCTGGTTCCGCAGGGACAGTTGTTTTTTCAACGGCCTTTTCGGCGTTTTTTTTCACATCTAAAGTTTTGCTTTTCTTCTCTTTAGCCGGTCGCGAATCTTGTTTAGCGCCCCTGTTTTTATCGCGCGCTTTTTTTTCCTGCGCGCAGGTTTCAGACGAAATTGATAAAAAGACGCCGATAGCTGCGATTAAAGCAAGCGCAACTATTTTGACGCCGCGGCTGGCGAGATTCATATTAACACCTCATTATTATTTTCGGAAACGACATTAAATTAATTATTAGTTTATTCTAATATTTGTATATTGAGCCGCCTATATATTCCCTCATGAGCGAATTTTTCGGAATAACCGATTCGTCGTCCCATTCTTCGACGGTGGACATGAAATCGTGTATCCGCTGCGCGCGTATATAAGCGTCCTGCTTCTTCGGATTATCTTTATATTCCTGCACGAAACCCGGGAAATGCTTGAACATATATTTTTTATGTATAGGCAATTCATAGGCCAGATAGCCGTTTAATATATGATCGACCGTGCCTATGAACGGAATGATGTGCTTTAATTCGGAACGACGGACGTAGTGCCAGTGTTCGAGGGTGCGCTTCGGGTCGTAGCTTCTGTGCCATGAGTCACGCACCATTCTTCTTAATATGCGAACATCGGTCCAGCGGATGAAATTATTATGGTTGTCTTTTATCTGGCTCAATGTTTCGATATATAACTTGAACTTATAATCGGCTTCAACCGACGACGTCATTTCGTCGTAGAGGCCGTGCAGGCTGTCTAATAGCAATATCTGGTTAGTTTCCAGTTTAAGCGGAATAGTTTCGCTTTCGCGTTTACCGGTTTTAAAGTTATATATCGGCTGCTGTATGGTTTTTCCGGCTAAAAGATCGGCGAGATGGCCATTTATAAGTTTTAAGTCGAGCGCCTGCGGCGTTTCGAAATCGTAATCGCCGAATTCATCTTTAGGATGCATCTCGAGATCGAAGAAATAATTGTCGAGATTCATAGCCACCAGGCTCAAGCCTTTTTCGGCGAGCTTTTCGCCTATTTTAATGGTGGAAGTGGTTTTGCCCGAAGAAGACGGGCCGGCTATAATGACTATTCTGGTTTTAGGCTTTTTCAATATTTTTTCGGCCGCCATGCCGATATCTTGATGGTAAGCCTCTTCCGTAGCTTCTATTAATTTTATAAATTCCTTTTTATCTCTGACTTTTTCGTTGAGCATTTCGACCGAATAGGCCTTGTTATCGACGGCCCACACTAGAAGCTGCCATATCTTTTTATAGGGTATATTTTCGGAAGTCGAAAAGTTAGCATCCCTGTGATCACGCATCATCTGATGTTCCGCGCGAAATAGTATGAACGCTTTGGCCGTTTTAGCGTGGCCGTGCTCTATTAATTCCTTTTCAATTATATCCTGAACTTCTTCGACGCTCGGCACCTGAGAAGCGGGGCATAATTTAGATACGGTATTTGTAACCTTGGTCGCGATGCTTTCAGCGAGCTTGCGATCGGAGCCGCCAACCGACTGGGCCGCTTTAAATATGGCATTAACGATCTTTTCCTTATCGAATTCAACTATACTGCCGTTTCTTTTGATTACTCTTTCGATCGAAGCCGTCATCTTTACCTTCCCCCTGTTTTAAAAATATTTACAAAAATTATAATATAAATCAAGTTTAAAGTCAATTTTTAAAAAGCCGTTCTGTACCATAATATTTTTTTATTCAGTCTCTTGATTTTTTTAAATTAACTGATAAAATAAACAATCATACGGCAACCGATACACTCGCGCGTAAAACGCTCAATGCGAAATATTGGGTATGCTTTAATTATCAAGGAGGCGCTTATGAGTTCAAGTAATATTCCCTTTCAAATAATAGACTGGCCGAAGATACCTAAAATCGCCCATGCCGGTGAAGAAAGCACCGCCTTCTGGCAAACTGCTCAATTTAACGGCCTGCGGATCAGAATAGTCGAATACGCTCCGGGGTACGTCGCGGACCATTGGTGCAAAAAAGGGCATATAGTCCATTGCCTTGAAGGTGAATTCACCAGCGAACTAAGCGGCGGTGAAACTTTTACGCTTTCGAAAAATATGACTTATGTAGTTTCGGACGATTTGAGTTCTCATCGGTCCATATCGAAAACCGGAGTAAAATTGTTAATAATAGATGGAGATTTTTTGAAGTAAGATATGCGAACGCTTTTTTCGCGCTAATGATATTTTTTCTTGCGTACTTTATTTTTTATTTATAGTTGATTTTGTTTGTTTTGAAAAAAGACTTATTATCGAAACTGATGGTGGGCAACTATAATCATTACGATAAATTCCGCATTGACTTTAACTCTTCTCTGTGATATGATTTATTCAGTCTCCGACTCGAAGACTCTAAACCGCTATATGCGGCATGGGACGAGAGCGGTACGGCGCAGTCGCGCCGTCAAGGGCGTAACCGGAAACGGTTTAATTCTCTTAAAAAGAGATAGCCTCCCACACTTTGGAAAGGAGAGTGTTTTTTTGTGCATGCCACAATCTTTATTTTCGATTCCCGTCACGGTTAAATTCCATTATATCACTTAACATTACCATTTATTAAATTTAAAAATATTTTTGAAAGGGTGATATAATGTTCGGTTTCTTTAAAATTCCATATCCAGTCAATGAAACGACGCTTCAATACCTTCCCGGTTCTGCGGAAAAATCCCAATTAAAAAGCAAATTAGAAGAACTTAAAAGCAAAACTTTAGAAATACCGCTTATAATTGGCGGAAAAGAAGTTAAAACCGGAAATATCGGCAACTGCATAATACCCCATAATCACAAGCATACACTTGCCGTTTATCATAAAGCGGGCGAAAAAGAAGTGGCCATGGCTATAAAAGCCGCCACCGACGCGAGAAAAATATGGCAATCGTATTCTTATAACGAAAGGGCCGCTATATTTTTAAAGGCCGCCGATTTAATGAGCGGAAAATATCGTACGATTATAAACGCCGCTACGATCCTCGGCCAGAGCAAAAACGTATATCAGGCGGAAATAGACGCGTCATGCGAATCTATAGATTTTTTAAGATACAATGCTTATTACATGTCTGAAATTTACGCAATGCAGCCTGATTCGGGCAAAGCCGAATGGAATAACATCGAATATAGGCCGCTGGACGGTTTCGTGTTCTGCGTAACTCCGTTCAACTTTACGGCGATCGGCGTAAATCTCGTTTCGGCGCCGGCGGTAATGGGGAACACTATAGTGTGGAAGCCGGCCACCACTGGAATATACTCGGCTTATTTCATAATGAAGGTATTTCTCGAAGCCGGAATCCCTGAAGGCGTAGTTAATTTTATACCTGGAGCCGGAAACGTCGTAGGCCCAATGGCGTTAAATTCAAAAGAGCTGGGCGGAATTCATTTCACCGGAAGCACCGATGTTTTTAAAGGCATGTGGCAAACGGTTTCAAATAATCTCGGAAAATATAGATCATACCCGAAACTCGTCGGCGAAACGGGCGGAAAAGATTTTATATTCGCCCATAGCAGCGCTGATTTAGATGTTTTAAAAACGGCCCTAATACGCGGAGCGTTTGAATATCAGGGGCAGAAATGCTCGGCCGCGTCGCGAGGCTATATTCCATCATCGTTATGGCCCGCTTTAAAAGAAGCCATGATAGCCGACTTAAAACAAATAAAATACGGCGATGCCGAAGATTTTACCATGTTCATGGGCGCGGTTATAGATAAAAGCTCTTTCAACAACATAAAAAGCTATATCGATTACGCCAAAAATTCAAGCGATGCAGAAATAGTATTCGGCGGAAAATGCGACGACAGCGTCGGGTATTTCGTAGAGCCCACCGTAATTCTCGCTAAAACTCCCGATTTTAAAACGATACAGGAAGAGATATTCGGACCGGTGCTCACTCTTTACGTTTATAACGACGCCGATTTCGAACGCACTCTCGAATTGTGCGACAACACTTCAATTTATGGCCTTACCGGCGCGATAATAGCGCAGGACAGAAATGCGGTCAAAATAGCATTTGAAAAATTGAGATTCAGCGCGGGAAATTTTTATATCAACGACAAATGCACGGGCGCCGTAGTTGGAAAACAACCATTCGGCGGCGCGAGAATGTCGGGGACCAACGATAAGGCCGGATCGTATCTTAACCTGGTAAGATGGGTATCGGCAAGAATGATAAAAGAAAATTTCGCTCCGCCGACCGATTACAGATATCCTTACATGATTGAAAAATAAAGAAAAAAGGGCTGCCTGAAATGGACAGCCCTTTTTAATCTTTTATAGATATCCCGTCTTTTATTTCCTTTTTTAAAATTTATTCCTTTAAACTTTTAAAACTTTATTGTATAATGATATGCGCGATTTTATTTTTAACGCGCAGACGATCGCTTTGCCGTCAATTGCGCTTTAAAACACAATCCGGCATAAAAAACGCGGTCTGCGAAAAATTATTAATGCATTTAAACTATACGACAGGAACAAATCAATGAAAAAACCCGCAATGATTTTAACTAACGAAGCGCTGCACGAATACCGCGCTTCTCTTATCGCTCGAAATATCGAAGCTATAGCGCTCGACATGGAAGCGGATCAGGGAAATATCAGGTATAAATATTCGATATCTATAATACAGATCAACGACGGCGAAGACACGTTTATAGTAGACGCACTGGCGCTCGGGCAGGGAAGCGCAATAAAAGACCTT
>Ga0074198_1002024_pt1 | contig 11673 bp, 15 predicted proteins | sample EPASupsiteSAE323_FD_64527 | JGI IMG/M metagenome (GOLD analysis project Ga0074198, IMG submission 64527) | Bioremediated contaminated groundwater from EPA Superfund site, New Mexico - Sample SAE3-23 | ecosystem: Environmental > Aquatic > Deep subsurface > Groundwater > Contaminated ...
TAAAATACCACTCATGTCTGCAAAATCTAAAAAAACACCTAGAATTTTAATCGCCCTCGTTTGTTCTAAATGTGGCGCTCAAAATTATTTGACTGAAAAAAACAAAACCAACACTCCTGACAAGTTGAAATTTACCAAATATTGTCGTTGGTGCAAAGAAAAAACCGAACATAAAGAATCGGCCAAACTCAAATAATTTATAAATGTAAATTTATAAGGGCTCCGATGGACATCGGAGCCCTTTTTTGTATGAATCTAAACCAAAATATTCAATCAGCTTTGGAAAATATCTACATTTCCCCTCTCGAACTGTGCAATTTAAATTGCCGATATTGCTACACCGACAAAACCAAAAACATATTATCGAACAAAGATATTTTGGATTTTATAGACAAATATCAAGATTTCTTAAAAGAAAATTCTGAAAACACCATTTTTGAAGGCCTTGAACGTGCGACGCACATTCACCAGCCAAAAAAATGTGTGTTAAAGAATTTAAGTGAGAAAAAAAATGTATCGAAGAAAAACTTTCGTTTAAAATCCATACTTTTTTGCGGCGGTGAAGTCTTCACTTTACCTGATTTCCCCGATTTAGTTAACACTTTGATACAGAAAGGCATATTTATTACAATTATTACCAATGGCACCATCGACTGTATCAACAAAATCAAAGATCCAAAAAATTGTCAGATTTTAGTTTCTCTCGACGGCCCAAAAGAAATCCATGACCAAAACCGTGGTCTCGGCAACTTTGACAAATCGATTAAATTTATTGAACATTCTAAAAAGCTTGGCTTCCCAGTCGAAATTATGTTTTTAATTACCAAAGACTCTTATCCTTACAAAGATTCTTTTAATGTTTTCGACCTTCCCAAAACTTATCTCACCGACCGTTGTTTATCTTTAACTAATGAACAGACTTTAGATATTAAAAAGAATTACCAAACATTCCCTGACCATAATTTTGGCTGTTTTCAACTCTCGCTTCAATCTACCGGAGTCATTACTGGCTGTTGTGAGTCTTCCCTAAGCTTAGGTTTAATTGATGATGATCCCGCAACTTATGTCGCCAATTTTATAAAATCTTTATCCGTTTGTTCCAGCTGTCAAAAATGCGATGGCTGTTGCGACCCCGATTTTTTTTGCGGCTATAAAAAAGAATTAAATAAAATTAATTGTTCGGATGTCGTTGATATTTTTAATAAGTCGCCCTGTCAAGGGAGATGTCTCGAAGAGACAGAGGGTTTAAAATAAACATATGAACTTCAAAACTCAATTTATTAAAGAATGGACTGTTCAGGCTTTGCGAAATTATTTTATTGAAAATAATTTTCATGAAGTCGAAACCCCAACTTTAATGCCGACCATTCCTATCGAGCCAAATCTTTATGCTTTAAAAACCCACTGGTCTGAAAAAGATTTTGATTTTTATCTCCCAACCTCACCTGAATCATCACTCAAAAAATTAATTTCTCAAGGCATTGGCAATTGTTTTGCCATCAGCAAAGTTTTCCGTGATTTGGAAGATATTGGCCCCACTCATAACCTCGAATTTTCCATGCTGGAATGGTATGAAATGGGCAAAAATTATCGGGATATTGCCGACACTACCCAAAAATTAGTTTTAGATATTTACCATAGCATCCTTAAAAAACAGGACAAAAGTGCTATCGATCTACTCACTTATCAAAATCAAATTATTAATCTTTCCAATCCTTGGTATTTTTTTACTTTAAAAGAATTATTCCAAAAATTTGCCGGTCTAGATTTATCTAAAAATCTGACCGCTGAGAAAATTATTGCCACTGCCAAATCAAAAGGCTACAACACTGACGGTGTCACCACTTGGGAACCGCTCTACACTCAAATTTTTATTAACGAAATTGAATCAAAATTGCCTCAAGACAAACCCGTCGTTATTTTTGATTACCCAACCCAAATGTCTCCTCTCTGTCTCCCTTGTCCCAACGATCCTGGTTTCAGTCAGCGATTTGAGTTTTACATTGGCGGCATGGAAATTGGCAATGCTTATTCTGAATTAAATAATTCCATCGCCTTAAAAGCCAGTTTTGAGGCTGAAGCCAAATTCCGTCAAGACAATAATTTGCCTTCCCATCCTTACGATCAAGGATTTATTGATGCCTGTGGCCAGCTTCCAGTTTGCGCTGGCATCGGTTTAGGAGTCGATCGTTTAGCCATGCTTTTTGCTGATTCTGTTAATATCGAAGATGTTATTTACTTTCCCACTTCAAAATTTCTTGATAAATAATCAATTTACATATAAAATAGTTAAATATGAGTCGATCATCCATGAGAAAAGTTGCCACTGACAATCGATCTACAATTGTCAAAGGCCCTATTAAACCAGAAGTTCCCAATTTCCCGGGAAACAAATCTTCTCCCAACTTCAAACCAGGAGCCAGATTTCAGTCCATCAATCGCGGCCGTCGTTAATTTTCAATCTTTTTTTGGATTAATTTATCAATCCAATATAATTTTTGCACCCCATTTTCTAATTTAAAGTAATGAAAAATATACGGCACCAATAAAGCTAGTAATAATCCATCAATTATCAGTAAAAGCGGATTTGCATAAAAAATAGTAAACAGCATTGCCATCAAAAATTTAGTTCCAAAAGCTAAAGTTACTAATAGATGAATCAATCTTTCGTGCTGTAAAAATTTTATTGTTTCTCGATGATGTTTTAAAATCGCTTTCCAGTTGTGTTTTGATTTGTCTTTTAATTTATCGTTAATCTCAATTAAATATTGATTTAAAAAATTAGTCATATTTAAAGTTTACACTCTTTCACTTTTTTGGCCACTGTTTCCCAATCTTCGCAGGGAATTATATTAATATCTTTTCTTTCCGATTTGGCCCCGCCATATAAATAATCCACTCCTTTATATTTTTTGCCAAAAAATTCTGTTAATCCGGGATTATCATCTACAATCCCCACCACTTGCGGATATAAATATTCCAAAACTTTTGCTTTCCATTTATTACCCATAACTCGGTCAACATTTTTTGGTCTAGTAATAATTGGCGCTTTCGGGAAATCATTTTTTTTCAGCCATTTTTTTGTTCCTTTGGCAATTGCTGTTGATCTGACTGTAATATATCCAACAATTGGAATTATTTTATTTATCTCCTGAACAGTTTTGCTGGAATTTTTAATCAGTGGTAAGTTTTCATGAAATTCAGGCGCATCATTAATTTCTTTAACTATGCCTTCTATTTTATCTGTTTGCCAATATGGAACATTGTCCGTGTGTCGATATTTTTCCGCCATTTCTATGCCGGTTAAATTTTCTGGATTATCTATTCTTTTGGTCAGTTCTTCAAATAAAGATTCTTTTGTGGAAGATAAAGTGTCATCAATATCCAAAGCCAAACCTTTAATTCCCGCCAACTTTAATTTTCTCTTTAAGGCAATAATGTCTTTATTTTTAATTTTCATCTTAATCTAAAAAGATTATCTTATCGCTCGGTTTATCAATTATCACTAATTCTACTTTTGCTTCTTTTAATAAATCTTTGACTCCGCCAATATCCGGATAATTTCCATAAGTCACAATTTTCTTGATTCCTGCATTAATCATCATCTTGGCGCAGATAATGCAAGGTGAATGAGTGCAGTAAACTGTGCCGTCTTGAACATTTTCTCCATGTTTACTGGCTTGAATAATTGCATTTTGCTCAGCATGGATTGCTCGGCAGATTTCATGTCTTTCGCCCGAAGGAATATTTAGCTCATTTCTCAAACAGCCCAATTCCAAACAATCTTTAGTGCCGGCTGGAGCTCCGTTATAACCGGTGGTTAATACTCTTCTGTCTTTTACGATTATGGCCCCAACATGATGCCTTAAACAGGTTGATCTCTCCGAAACTAGTGCCGCAATTTTAATAAAATATTCATCCCAGCTTGGTCTTTTATCTTTTTTCATTTTTAAATTTCAATAATTTTTAAAATTTCTTCCAACTCAGAATTTAATTGATTGATTGTCCCATCATTTTTAATAATAAAATCTGCTGTTTCAATACATTTTCTTAAATTCTGCTTATTTGGATCATTCGAAATCATCTCTCTTTCTTCATCACTTAAGAATTTTTCAAAAGTAACATCATCAGTACTTGTCGATCTTTGAACCACTCTTTGGTATCTTAATCTTGGTTCAGCATCAACTGCCAATAGAATAAATTCTCCTTTTTGTTTTAATGATTCAATTTCACCCGGAGTTCTAATACTTTCAATTATGCAATTTTGTCCCGATTCCATGGCTCTTTTAAAAAGTTCATCAGCCACAAAACTTGGACAGTTTTTCTCTCGCAAATCATTTCCCACTGCCACCATATTATCTCGGTTGCTTTCCAGGCCTCTTTTTTCAATTTCCTCCACCAAAAAAGCCCTGGCTGAAAAATGTTTGAATTCTTTTTGATTCACTAAATAATCCACTATAGTTCCCTTACCTGCTCCATTTGTTCCTGTAATGCCAATTATTATCATTTAATCAATTTATCATTAAAAATCTCTCTCTACAACTGATTATTTTTGGCTCAAATCTCTTAATAAAGCTTCTGCTTCCACCGTTCCTTTCTTTTCTATTCCTCTTTCTTCAAAAAGATTATCCGGAATTAAAAGAACTTCATTTTCGCCCACACCAAAATTTTCTCCTAAAGACATAATTCCCATTTCTCTTAAAATTTCTTTGTCTGGAGCATTGCAGGTGTAATGAATCACTCCCTGATCTGTCTCCGATGTTCCTTCAGGCCGACCATTTGAGCCCATTCTAAAACCTGTTTCTTGTGGAATAAATTCGCCGTTTCTTTCACTCATAAATTATTTTAACATGCAGGCTTGCCCGCCGTAGCTCAAAAGAGCGAAGTGCAGGTCCGCCAGGAGTCGAACCTGGAAAAGCAGTTTTGGAGACTGCTGTGATACCATTTCACCACAGACCTAAATTTTAAGTAGTGAATTTTAACATCTTTTCTATCTCTTTTAAAACAAGTTATGGTGATTATTTAATTTAAACTTAAATATGAAAACAATTAGACCAACAGGCTTTTTCAGTCAAATATTTCCAAAAGTTTCCACTTTTGAGCTTTTTGTACAAATAATAGTTTCTTTAATCACAGGATTAATTACTGGTCTAATTACAGTCTTTTATTTACATCAACCATTTACTCCTAACTTCATCATTGTTTCAACTAAAATGGCTGGGGTAATCCTTGTTATTGCTACTTTAAATAATTTTATTCGTGCAATTATCGATCTAATAAAAAGAGATAAAACTTCATCACGCTCTTTTTTGTTTTTTATCATTACTCTTATCTTGTCAATTGTAGCGTTTTCTATAGCTTAAACTAAATTTTTCAACTTGTGGACCCAAGGGGACTCGAACCCCTGACCTTCCCCATGCCATGGGGACGCGCTACCAACTACGCTATGGGCCCTTAAAAGGTTCCATATTTTATCAAAATTTCTTTTGTGTTACCATAAACTTAATATGATTAACAAAGCTGTCATCACCGCTGCTGGTCGCGGCACTCGTTTTCTACCAGTCGTTAAGCAATACCCAAAAGAATTAGTCCCCGTTCTTGATAAACCAAACATTCAATTATTGGTTGAAGAAATCCTGTCCGCCGGCATTAAAAACATTTGTATCGTTCATCGTCCTGAAGAAAACTCGATTAAAAGCTATTTCACTCCCGATCTTCAGCTTGAAGCCTATCTCACCAAAAATAATAAAATGGAATTTTTGGCCAGCCTTCAAAAAATTTGGGCTGAAGCTAAATTAACTTTCATTGCTCAGGGAGCCGATCTTCCCTACGGTAATGCCTCCCCTGCTCTCGCTGCCAAAGATTTTATTGGCACTGATGATTTTGCCTATGTTTTGGGTGATGATTTAATCATCGAAAAAAATCCTGGCCAATATTTAGCCAAAATGATTGCCACTTTTGAAAAATATCATGCCGACGCCGTCGTTTCTACTCAAGAAATGCCTACTGAAGAAATGAAACGATATGGTGCTGTCGTTCCTCACACCAATCCTTCTGTTCCAAATCAAATCAGTGAACTTCTTGAAAAAACCGATCCACCTCCATCAAATTTTGCTGTTCTCGGTCGCTACGTTGCCTCCAATAAAATTATGGATGTTATCCAAACCCAAGGTCTTTCTAAAGACAATGAGCTTTGGTGGGCCGATGCTCTCAACACTTTGGCTAAAACCGGAGTGGTGATCAATGAGCCTATCACTGACGGTGTCTGGATGACCACTGGCGATCCAATCCGCTGGTTAAAGGCTAACATTGTCTTTGCTTTAAATCAGCCTCAATACAAAGACGATTTAATCGAATTTATCAAAACCCTAAAATAAACCCTCCGTCTCGCTTTGCTCGCCACCTCCCTTGACAGGGCGGTTTAAAAACGAAGATAATGATTTTTCCGCGCGCAACATCCGAGGTGCAATGCCGAAGGGCGTGAGCACGGTAAAAATTATTATCGAGTTAAATTTAATTTCGCCAGACATAAAGATACATAACGAGAAATTTAGAGTAATATTAATGTATATTAAATAAGTAATTTTATACAAACCAAAAGCTCCTATAACTAATTAATTACTGCCAATTAAATTGAATTAAGTCCTATTTTGTGCCTAATTAAAAACCAATTTGCTTATTGACAAGGACCTATAATAATACTAAAATACAACTAGAATTAATTAAATAATTCGTACTTTTAAATAAAACGTTATTGTTCAAAGGAGAGATTTGGAGTGTGGCTCCTCTAGAGTTTCGCACCCCGCTTCTCCTTTGAACAATTAACCAACTTAAATTCAAAGGAGAGATTTGGAGTGTGGCTCCTCTAGAGTTTCGCACCCCGCTTCTCCTTTGAATTTAAATTTAAAAAAGCCGCAATCAGCGGCTTTTTTGATAAAAACTATCCTATAACTTGACAATTGCCACTTTAACTGGTATCATCCGCTCATAATAATCTTTTAGGTTATTACAAGCGTTTAGTGGGAGCAGGCATTTGCGCTTACTTCCCCTAATCGCAGTTCTTTTAAAATCCGTAAGATTTTATTTTGATTTTCCTTTAATGCATACCATTTTGGGCACAACTTTTGTACCTAGAACGGTATGTATTAACCATAAAATTTCAAAATGCTTTGCATTTTGTTTATATATAAAGTCCAAATATAGGAAGTGAAGAATACAAGCCTGCTTTTCATTAAGTTAGGAAGTTTTCCTTCACAAGCCTGATTTGAAAGGAGAATCGGTATGTCAGCTAGGCAAACATGTAGAGTATGCGGCAAAAAGACCCGATATAAGGATGAAGTCTGTCAAATTTGCAGAAATATCCCCTTATCCGATCCCGAACCCCAAGCTCCTACAGACTTCAGCAGCAATAATCCCCAAAAAAAAATAAATTTGAAAGGAATGTTTAATATGTTTAAAAAGTATCTTCTCCCTATTTTAGGGCTTATCGGTAGTATTATTGTTCTCATCACCAGCGTCATCGTTCTACCTCTTATTATGGGTGGCTGGGCCATTGTTTGTCTCATCGGAGCTTGTCTCGGAATCATCGGTTCAGGTCTTGTTCTTTATTCTCGTCAAGAGAAACCGACACCTCGTGTCGACAAAATCAAAAACTACGTTTGCGCCGCCGGTTTAACCCTGTTTCTTGGAACCCTTTTAATTTTGGGTTGCATTTCAGGTTGTCAAACCTTCGCCGCCACCAAAAATCAATCTTCCGTTTCTGCACTAGCCCCCGCAGCTGCCACTGACACTTTAGATGATACAACCGCCGCAGCCTCAAACACTGCTATTCCTGTTGTTCATTCTGGTTTGGATCAACCTTCTAAATCTTGGTTCTTAGCCAAAGCCGGTACTCTTATTTCTGGCGATGTCGCTATCTTCGATAACGATAACAACAGCAAAAAGACACCTGTTTACGATTCAAAAGAAGGCACTGCCGATGTTATCTACCTTACTTCAGATACCTACATTTGGACTGAATGGGGTTGTTACACCATTGAAGATGCCAACGCTCAAGATGTTGCTAATATTATTAACAACAAATTTACAGACGGCAATTTCACCAGCATCCGCTATTTCAACGGATATTCCAAACTCGGCACCAACACCCCTACTATAATTAGTAGCCAAATTGATGCCTCCAGTATCACTTTACCTTCCTTAGTCACAGACACAGCCAAATAAAAATCTTACGGATTAGCGGCCGAGTCAAAAATGTTTTTACGATTTATCGTAACAACCTCTTTTTGACCCGGCCCTTTTCTTTTTTAAAATAAACTTTGCTATTATTGTTTAGTGCCTAAATTAAAAAAGTTTTTCTTTCCGCTACTATTAATAGTCATCACCAGTTTCATCTGTTTTCTTAACTACACTCCAGGCACTTATCTCACCGGCTGGGACACTCTTCACCCCGAATTTAATTTCAGCCTAAATTTCCAGCGTCTTATCAATGGTATTTGGCATTCCGAGCAAGGTCTCGGCGCCATTCCTGGCCACGCCCAAATGGCTGATCTGCCTCGAGTTTTAATTCTCTATCTTTTTCATTTTATTTTGCCTCTTAATTTTCTCCGCTACAGCTATATTTTTCTTTGCTTCATCATCGGCCCTCTCGGCATTTATTTCCTTATTAAAAACATTTTTCAAAAATCTAATCATCAAAATTTAATTGCTTTTCTTGCCTCCCTTCTTTATATTTTTAACCTCTCCACCGTCCAGCAATTTTACGTTCCCTTTGAAATGTTTCCCACTCAATGGGCTTTTCTGCCGTGGATTATTCTTTTCAGTTTAAAATATCTTCAGAATAATTCCAAAAAAAATATCCTTTTATTTTCTGTTTTTACTCTTCTCGCCACCCCTCAAGCTTATGCTTCCCAACTTTGGTATGGCTTTTTTGCTGTCTACACCACCTTTCTGATTATTTATTCCCTCAAATCCAAAATTAATTTTAAAAAATCAGTCAGACTTTTTATTTTTACTCTTTTTCTAAATGCTTTTTGGATGATCCCCAATCTTTTTTATATTTTTACTTCCAGCAGTGTTCCCAAAGACAATCGCGACAATCGTCTTTATTCTCAAGAATATCTTCTGAAAAATCGTGCCAACGGTGGCCTTGATGATTCAACTTTAGTCAAAGGTTTTTATTTAAATTGGTCTGCTTTTAATTTTGATAAATTAACTTTTGAACAATTAATGCCTCAATGGCGCAGCCATTTTAATTCTCCAATAATTCTTTTTATTGGTTATTTTATTTTTACCGTCAGTTTTCTCGGTCTGATAATTTCTTTTTTTAAAAAAGATAAAATATTTATTTCTCTCTCCCCTTTTTTTATTATTCCTTTTATTCTTCTCGGCAATCAGATTCCCATTTTTAAACAATTCTTTGATTTCCTTATCCAAAATTCCACCATTAAAGAATCGTTCCGATTTATCTTTACTAAACTTTCCACTCTCTTTATTTTCGGCATTGTTCTTTTTTTCTCCTATTCTCTAAATTTGATTTTTCAAAAAATTCATTCCTTTAAAATAAAAATTGCCTCCTCTTTGGTTTTTGTTATTGCTCTCATTATTTATGCTTTTCCTGTTTTTCAGGGCTTTCTAATTTCTTCCAAAGTCCGGATTAACATTCCTGATGATTATTTTCAGATGTGGCAATTCATGGAAAACCAAGATGACGGCCGAATTTTAAGCTTGCCATTAAACCAGTCATCTGGCTGGCAATATTACAGCTGGGGTTACCAAGGCTCCGGTTTTCTTTGGTTTAATTTAAAACAAAATCTTCTTGACCGTGATTCCGATCGCTGGAATGATAAAAACGAGCAATCATATAAAGAATTTTTTAATTCGCTCTACAGCCAAAACTCCGCTCATTTTTCTCAAACCCTCAATAAATATCAAATTAAATATATCATTTGGGATCAAAACATTATTAATCCCTCTTCAAAAAACAATGAGCAGATCACTTTTAAAAATCAGATTGCTGACCTTTTAGATCAGCTGGAAAAACAGAATTTAATCCAAAAAATAAATCAGTTTAATTCCCTTTCCGTTTATCAGATTAATCTTTCTTCAAATACTCAAAATAAAATCATTACTAGTTTTGTTCAACCTTCATATCAATGGGGGTATTTCGATGTTGCCAGCTCCCAGGATTACATTACTGGCAATAATTACACCAGCACCTATTTCCCTTTTCGCGATCTCCTCAGTAAAACCCAAAAAATCGATCCGGCCAAAAAAATCGACATTCATCAGTTATCAGATAACCAATGGCAGATAAATTTAAAAACTGATGGACAATCATTTACTGTTCCTAGCCTAAATTCTGCTGAAACCATTATTTCCGCCGGTGTTTATTTAATTAAAAATCAAAATAAATTAACCCTTAAATTTGAATTCCCTCTTCCTCAAAATTTATCTGATTCAATCAAAACTGAATTTGATCTGCCCAATAATATTTCTCAAGTTAAAATTAACGATACCATTTTCCCTGTCAATATTTCTCTTCTGTCTGATAAAAATTATCTTGGCATCATTAATATTTTTATTAATTCTGATAATTTTTTAAACGATGAAATTATCAATTTTAATTTTAGTCAAAGCTCTTCTGTTTCTTTAAATAACATCAGCATCAATCCTGATGTCTATAATTTTATTGATCAAAAATATTTCAAAGTTAATAATAAAAGTGAGAATTACACTCTTGATTTATCAAAAATTCCTCACGCTTCCGGTTATATAATCGGCATTAAAAATACCTATGTCTCTGGAATTCCTCTTCGTGTTTGTTTAAGAAATAATTATTCATTGCTTTGTTCTGTCGAAGATGAACTAAATAAAAATAAAAATTCTTCTTGGGATTATTTCCTAATTCCTTCCACCGACAATGATTATGGTTATCAGCTCAGCATCACTAATCTTTCCTATGGTAGTCAAACTTCAGAATCATCTATTCAACAAATTGCAGTTATTCCTATTCCTTTCAATCTTTTAAGCCAAATAAAATCTGAAAATCAGCCTACCGATCCCCATAATTTTTTAATTTTAAACCAGTCATATAATCGATTTTGGGTTGCTTTTTATTTTAAAAATGGCTTGCCAGTCATTTTAAATAATCATGTTTTATTTAATAATTGGGCCAACGCCTGGGAAATTCCTTCTGATTTTAATCATCAAGTTTATTATCTTTTCTGGCCCCAAGTTTTTGAAATTCTTGGCTTTGGGTTTACTCTTATTGCTCTTATTGTCATTTTCAAAAAACCGGAACAAAAATAATTTGCTACAATTAATTAATATGAACAACATTTTAAGTCAGCCTCAGTTTTATCTGCCTTTTTTAATTTGGAGCCTCGCCTGGAAAGGCTTTGCTCTTTGGAAATCAGCTGGTAAAAAACAACTAATTTGGTTCATCATTTTATTGGTCATCAACACTTCCGGTCTTTTAGAGATTGCTTACATCTTTTTCCTCAATAAATGGGACATCGATAATGGCAAAACTCTTAAATTCTTAGAGACAAAATTCAAAAAAAAGATTTAAATTTTTTTGGGTTATCTTTAATATATTTTTTAATCACAAAATATTCTTTTTCATTACGAATAATTCGTTCATAATAATTTCGTTGGAAAATTTTAATACCA
>Ga0074198_1002025_pt1 | contig 11671 bp, 9 predicted proteins | sample EPASupsiteSAE323_FD_64527 | JGI IMG/M metagenome (GOLD analysis project Ga0074198, IMG submission 64527) | Bioremediated contaminated groundwater from EPA Superfund site, New Mexico - Sample SAE3-23 | ecosystem: Environmental > Aquatic > Deep subsurface > Groundwater > Contaminated ...
CATATTCTCCAGATCTTAATCCCATAGAGAAAAAATGGGCTCAAGCCAAAGCCATTAGACGTAGAGAAAGATGTGATGTCGATTCTCTGTTCTCAATTGTTCGATTGTAACTAAATTAAATGGGGTTAGCTATAGCAGAAATGCCTAAATCTGAAGGATTTGCATAATGTACTCCTTGAATACAAGGAAATCTTTCTGAAGAGATCATGAGTTGTGATAATGCTTCTTCTGCATAGCCCCTTATAAAAATATCTGCTTGCGGATAATATTTTTCGATATCCTTTTTAACATAGCTAATTTGAGGACCTCCCAAGACAATTCTGCCTGGAAAATGGTTGTCTTTGAGGGTTGAAAGTATTTTTTGAAGATAAAATTCATTCCAGACAAAGGCACCGAAAGCCACATCAACCGGAGAAGTAGCATTTTCTAATATAAAAGTTGATACCAATTGTTCATTAAATTCTGGAGAGTTAACTGACCAAGACTTTGGATAAACATCAATTCCATATGCAAATAAAGTTGCCAATATAGAGGCATGTCCCAAAGACATAGGGGGATCTTTAGGTCGTCCCCAATCTAAAGCTACGAGAAGAAGTTTTCTTGGTTGAGAAAACTCTGTTTTTATGTTTTTCACGATGCTTCCTTGTTACGAGTTTTTGTCCAACCAAGTTTTTCTATTCATTTTATTAATTGCCATAACGTTTGTTTCTCAGCTGAAAAGATGGATTTCTTTTGAAACACGCCATTAATAGAAAATGTATTCAAACTCTCTTTTGAAGTTAAGAGCATAGTTTTTCTCCTTAAAAGCCATGCTTCACATTGAAGCATTTCTGTTTGATTTTGTACAGAAAGCTGGGACAGGGAATATAAGCAAAAATCGCCTAAAATGATCTTTATGTGTCTTTTTTGATTTCACATACAATTTAAAATCAAAATCAAAAAATATTTTTAAAAACTGTTGGTAAGTACATTGTAATTATTTAACTAACCTGATTTTACGGAAAAACAGTGAGCAACAGAACTTCTTTCATAAGTCATAGGTATAATTTTTACGAGAAATTGGGTTGGGTATCCCTCTGACCAATAATTTGGCAGAACGACAGATACGACATTATGTTGTGTATCGAAAAAGGTCTTTGTTCACTTGGTCAGAACGAGGTGATCGTTTCTTAGAACGCGTCCTATCTCTCCATCTTACCTAGAGGCAAAACGGACTCAATTCCTTCCTTCAGCTCTCAACCTTATCTCAACTTAACTTCTTACCCAGGGATCCGAACGGATACAAATCATCCCCCGTAGCTTGGCAGCACTTTCATTTAACTGGTCATTTTCTTTTCTATAGCAATAAAAAAATAATTTCAATTAAAGATATAATAGAAAGTTTAGATTTTGAATGATAAACAATTTAAAAAACACTCATACTATACTTTTCCGGAAAAAAGGAGGAGGGTGGGATCAGGAGTCCGATTTGTCGGACGCTTATTTCCTCTCAGAAATGATCATGCGAGATATGCAATTTTTTTCAAATACATGCGACATTTGTTTTGTGAGGGATGATTGTGTTCTGAAAAGATTTTCTCAGCACGTTTAATTAAGGAAATACCGTAGTCACGTTTTCCACGTAGCGCACAAAGGAGTCCGTAGTCTTTTAAAACAAGAGCGTATGTTATGTGATTGTGCCCAAAAAAGTCTTCATAACGTTGAAGACCGTTTTGCAAAAACTGTTCTGCCATCGCGTAATTTCTTTTTTTCATATAACAAAGACCCAGCAAATGCGAAATCCAACCAATTTTGAAATGTTTTTCGCCAAGCTGAACTTGATGCACTTTCAAGCTTTTCTCTAAAATAGTTATAGCTTCCTGTATTTTCCCTGTGTCAATGTAGAATCGTGCTAGGAAATGCAAATACCAATAAATTCCGATCTCATCACTTTTGTGTTTATAAATGATTTTAATTCCTTCAAACAAGTAGTGTTTGGCTTTTTTAAGATTTCCGAGTTTTCTGTAAATTTCGCCGGTCATTACCTTAATTTTACCCATCCAAATGTCATTTTCCAAACCGTAAAAAATCAATTTTTTACCAACAGCATCTAAAATTTTCAAAGCTTTTTTGTATTGACCTCGATATCTACAAATGTCACTCAAACAGTGTTCCGCATTCAATTGTTTGCGAGTCTGTTTACCATATATTTTTTCGTACAATTCAATGCTTTTTTGGAAGTAGTACTCAGCTTTTTGATAATCTCGATCACAAAAAAGGTATAAAACTCCTAATTCTTCATAGCCTGACGCTAGATTCAAATCAGAAGGGTTAGCACTTCTCAAATTCATGATACACGTGTCAACAGTCTTTTTTAATTTCGTTCGTTCGGTTTTATTCATCCCTGAAAACCAACGAGGATAACAGTTGTTGAAGCGGATTAAATTGAAATAATAATCAGAAGCATCGATTTGATATTTTTCATAAAAATAGAGTGCTATCTTAAAGATCTCTTTGGAATAAAAATGTTCCCCCATGTTTTCCGTGCTTATACCCAGATAACACAGGGTGTAAAGAAGCTCATGAATATGAGAGGGAGTGTTCTTTTCCTGAAAGTAAATTTTACTCTCCTCTAATAAAGGACGCGCGAGGGTATACTGTCCAAGGTCAACATAAATAGAGCCCAATAGACTTTGAACGAAATTCTCTTGGTCTGTTTTTAAAAGGGGTGCTTTTCTCAGTATTTTTAGGTGGTAAATAAAATTTTCTAAAGCCCTAACGTTGGCTTGTTGTCTGAGAGAAAGACAATATCCTTCACAAACGGATACAAGTTGTTTTGTGTATTTTGCTAAATTTTGCTGTCCCAATCTCTTTGTCAAGCTCAAGAGAATATTATCCTGAGTACTCCTGTGAATTGAAAAGCTATCTATTATTTTGTGTTTATCAAGTCCATACGTGATTAAAGATTGTTTAGCAAGTTCTTCAATAATATCATTCAAATAAGGACGGTCTTTTTTGAAAATCCAAAGTAAATCTTTGGGAATATTTTGGCTTCCAATTTGTGTAATTAAGAGAAGAATAGGGATACTGTTTGGATGGAGATCAACAAGTTTTTCTATAACGCAATTAATAATATAGAAACGTCCTTTTTGTTTTTCTTCCAAGGCAGACAGATTCTGAGAAAAATTTTCAAAACCATACATGTTTTTAAGATAAGAGCTGGCAATTACAATATCTAATGGGAAAGGTGGCAAAACTTTAAAAAAAGAATTAAGCTGTTTTTCACTGTAAGGAGAAGATTCCTGTAATTTTAAGAACAATTCTTTTTTTTCTTTGTCAGTCAAAGGGGGAATAGAAATAGCACAGGAACTATGAACAAAGATATTATCGACGATATTATTATTACGTGTTGTAATCACGATTTTTCCCCGACCACACGTTTTTTCATCAAATGGTAAAAAAGGCTTAATTGTGACCAAACTGTCAACATTGTCAAAAATTAAAAACCAATTTTTTAAACGCTCCAGTTTTTGTTTTACGATCGAAATAAGTTTTGATTCATACATCTTGTCATCGTTGTTCTTGCGCAAACGATCAAGTTCATTTTTTTCTTCCTGTGTTCTTGAAAGAGTGTAGGCAAGTAAAGAAAAAGAATCCAACAATATTGAATGTGTTTCGGCATTGATTTCCCAAACCAATGGACAGTTTTCTTGTTTAGCATAACGTCGAGCTAGTGTGGTTTTACCACAACCTCCAATTCCTACTAATGCAATAATCTTAATTTTATCTTTTTCTTTGAATAATAGATCAATCTTACCTAACAAATCTTTCCGGTGTAGTAATTTTGTTTCTGTTGGCAAACAAAAATCTGAACGAATTGGTGGATAAAAGCCTTGAATTTTTTGGTAATAAAAAACACCCAAAACAGCACCGAACAAAACACTCAAAACGAGCAAAAAATAAAATTTATTTGTTTTTTTAAATAATAACGACGGTAAGCTTTTTTCTGATGGTTGAAAATATTCTTTGGCTTGTTGAATTAGAGAATGATTAGGGATTAATTGTTCTAATAAATTAAAAAATATATAAGAATAATTACCTTCAGAAGAAACGAATATTGTTTTTATATGTGGTCTTTCTTGAGAAATACAAATGATATTTAGCTCTGCACAATCAAGTTCTAATTTATTCTTCAAGACGGCATCATGACAAGCCAAATGACACATTATAGAGTTTTGAGGTATGTTTTTTTTGATCAACAATAGATATTCACGAAACGTTGCCTTTTCTAGCAACAATGAAAAACGATGTTGAAGCTTGGTGTAATATTCTGAATGCTTGATACGATCAATAAGATCAATGCGGCTATTCAATCCAATTTTTTGGTTAATATTGAAAATATGTGTCTCGATTGTTCTATAATTGACTTCTAAAATTTTAGCAATTTTCTTTGATGATTGATGTTCAGTTAGGCAAGCTAACACATCAATTTCACGTTCTGTTAATTCTAGATTTTTTATCCAACCTTGTTCAAAGAGCGAGGAAGACATCGTAACAGCTCAAGCTTCCTAATGAATGAATTATAAACAAAATTGTGTTATTTGACTAAGAGAAACTGGCTTCAAACTCTTGATTTTACGATATTTATGTATTTTCTACGTAGACATTTGCGATGTTTTTTCTGATGTCTGTGTAGCCTATTTTTTTACAAACTGCTTTTGTGCTTAGGGCACATGGTTTATTTTTTTAGGGGGTTTTAGTTCATGTTACTACTATTAACTTGCTTTGCTGCTAATATACCAGAAACGTTTTCACCAGAGGCAACACAGTCTAATAATGAAATGCTGGTTGCATATACTAGAAATATAGAATTAGAAAATGAGAAAACTGAACTTTTTAATCGAAGAGCAAAAGCTCTCATAGATCGTGAAGAACAACGACAAGCAATTGAATGGGCACGAGCGGAAAATGATGCCCGCATTAAGCCAGAACAGCACCGAAAAGAAATGGAGGAAGCTTATTGGAAAATGGAACAACAAGCTGAAGTACATAGATTAAAAATACAAATAATGAAGAGGGAAGCAGAGGGAAAAGAAGCCGAAGTTGCACAAGCAAAACAAAAAGTAGAAAAAAGTCGGTTTGAAAAATTCTGTGATTTTTTCGATTTTTCAAGCAAGAAAAATCAAGACAAATCAACACGTCACAATTCTAAAAAATCAAAAAGAACAGTAGAAGCGGATACATCAGTTGCCTCAAGAGCGTTGGTTTTACAACAAGCCTTGATTCCAACCAATCGTACATTTGTACCACGTGAACCTTCACATGTTGAAGAAATTTAGGTTAATAGAAAAGGAGAAAATTATGATTAAAAAGTTACAACTGGGTATTATCCCCGTAGCCATGTTTTTGATAGGAGATTGCAGCCTTAGCCATGCTGCAGATCAGCCAAATGGCAGACGAATTACTGCCGATGATGTTGAACAGTGTCGTTTTCTCACCGAAATACAACGTCTTCACAATGAAGCGAGACGTGAGACTATACAAACGGACAACATGCAAGAACAGTTAGATCTGACGAGAAAACAAGGTGCTCAAACCCTTCTTATAGAAAGATTTAACTGTGTTTTCGAAGCTAAGATGAAATTGGAGAAACTAGTATCTGATTTAAAAACAGAGATGATCACACAGAGGGGAAAAGTAGAAACAATATCTGTTCAATTACAAAATAGTTATCTAGACTTCGAAAAAGAACATTTGACAGTTGAGGAATTATATCGCTGCTCTAACAGAGGCGTTGTTGGTTTTTTTAAAGATTTCTTTGCAGGTATGAAAACAACGGATGTTTCTGATCAAAGACGTCAAGCCATAGAAAGACTTGAACGACAAACAAAACCAATGATTGAAGGATACGAAAAGCAACTTCAAGGATTAACTTCACTCCTTAATCAATTTGATCAATTCATAACTTCTACTACAAATACGAGACTAGTACTTTGTTAAACAAACTCAATGAGAGGGAACGATCATGATCAAACATTTATATCTAGGTATTATTCCAGCTGCCTTATTTTTAACAGGCACCTGTGGTATTGGCTGTGCGACAACAGAAGATTTGGGGAAGAAAATGAGCCTCATTGCATCACTGCATGCTGCTGAACAGGATAACATTCGATTTGGTATCAGTTCTGAAATAGAACTTGCGCAAATGCAACATCAAATTACAGCACTTGAACAGAACACCAAACTATTGGAATTTCAAACTGCCTTTGATGCCGTTACAGAATCTGAAAAATTGATGCTTGAAATACAACGGAAAAGTATCCAAAGCCGTCAATCTAATGAAAGAGGAATTGCTGATTTGCAACAAAAGTGGGTAGTACACTGTGATCGATACTATAGAGAATATAAAGAACACAGATTGACAACACGGGGATTTTGGGGTGCTATATACGATTTTTTTAGAGGTATGGATATACCTCCTGTTTCACCGGAAGGGAAAATAGCAATTGAAAATTTCAAAAGGGTTACAACAGAAAATATCAGATACTATCAAATTCTATGTGAAAACGCAGAAGCACATGCTTTACCTTACAGACAAACATTCACACGAGCAATTGGTGAGATGACAAGGGAGAATTGACATGTTTAATACGAAATACGGGTTTGTTCTGTTTTTTCTTTTTTTAGGTAGTACTTTTAACCTTTGCTATGGAACAGAAGAAAATCTCCATCGTTTACGTCAAGTAGTAACAGAACATGCAGAATTTCAGAGACAACGACGAAATGAGTTACAGCAGCAGATCAGACAAGCAGAACGGGACCATCGAAATGCACTGCAGACGCAAACAGAATTATTAAGACAAGATCAATTAAATGTTAACAACATGATGGAAACTGCACGGCAAAATTCGGGTGTAGCATCGTTTGCTATGAATCAGATAATAACGATGCAAAGGCAACATGTTCATCAGCTACGTGATTTTTGCAGAGAAGGTCCAAATATATATCTTTCACAAGAAGCTTTTAATTCAAGGTTGTTTGATGTTCGTAGAACACAGGTTAGAGAATGGAATGTTTTATGTGATACCTATCCTGCTTTCTTAGATACAAGACCACAACTTCCAGAAGTTGCAGAAAAATATTTTGTGGGTCTATCAATTGATGGCGGAGGGATAAAGGGACTTGTCTCAAATCTGATCATGACACATATAGAAGACTTAACCGGAAAGAAAATGATTGATCTTGTTGATCTGCTAGGGGGATCTTCTGTTGGAGGTATGTTAGCTGCTGGAATTGCTGTTACCGGTGGAAACGATATACCACTTTATGACACAAAATATTTTCTCAATTTCTTTAAACAAGAAGCAAAAAGAATATTTCCAAATTCTTGGTGGAATGAAGCACGTAGTTTGTTTACGTCAAAATATTCGCCAGTACCGCTTGAAAATACTTTACAAAATTTGTTTGGAGACAAAACATTGCTAGATGTTGTGAAGCCTCTTGTGGTTCCTGCTTTGACGACAAATCATGTCCCTTTTATTTTCAGTACTAAACAAGCTCAAGAAAGTGTTTTGAACAATTTCTACCTCCGTGATGTTTGTCGTGCTGCATCAGCGGCACCAGTTTATTTCCCAGCGGCACGCATAAGAAATATTCAAGGAAATACAGAACAACATCTTGTTGATAGCGGATTGAACATTAATAATCCGGCTTATCTTGTCTATAAAACGATGAAACAATACTATCAATCACTTGGTTGTACAAAGAATAATAGCGTTATTTTATCTCTCGGTACTGGCAATGGAGAAAACAGTGCAATTCCCCATGCAAGTGGTGGAATTGATGCAGAAGCAATTATTGCTGGTCTTATGAACAGTACAACGAACAATGTCAATCAACAGCTTCTAGAAAAACTCGGATCACGTTTTCTTAGAATCAATCCCATGATTGGGAGAGTTGAATTAGATGCTACGGAAGATAGTGTTCTTAGTCAATTAGAGTTTTCAGTAGAAACAGTGCACAGAGACCTGGAACCTATTAGTCGGTTTCTTGCTGAAAATCATGCGCGATAATGTTATTTATTAGGAGATAAAAAATGATTTTATTATTTTTATGTGCAACAGAAACAGTTCTTAAAACATCTGTTATGCAAGCGATTGAAATGTGCCAACAGCCAACAACAAATACATTATACAGTCCAGTATTTTTATATATGGATCCAATAGTACAAAAACTTGATGCCAATTATATACAATGGGTAAACAGCTATAATCCACAAACGATAAGTATTGCAACAAAATCATTGGATGAATTGAAGATATTGCTTTGTCATTTCAGCACGCTTAGAACTTTGATAGAAGGAAGAAACAAATTGTTTGTAATAAAGCAAGAAATGGCAAATGAACAAGAATTATACGAGTTGGCGGTACAATATCAATGGTTTAAAAAAATAGAGAATATACTCACAGAAACAACCAAAGAATTGATGCATCCTCGCTATGCAGGAGAGCAAATTTCAGAAATTGATCCTAATAGTTTGTTTGCAAATATGAGATTTACAATACAAGAAATAGAATTATATATATATCGTCGAAACGTATACCTACGATTTAATACGATATGGCAGGAAGCACATAAAATAACAGAAACGGCGAATTATCTATCAGAAAAACAAAAAGCTGAAAAGGAAAACGCTAGAAAAAAAGCCGAACAAGAAAGAGAAAAAATAGTCAGAGAAAGATTTGCTAGGGAAGCTCGAGAAACAATGCAAGCAGCAGAAAAAAGAGAGAGTTTTTCACGTGCGATTGCTTGTTGTGCTATGGAAAACGTAACGGAAGCAAAGGAATGTTTCAGTAAGATGGGTATATCTCAAGAGGTATTAAATGCTTTTTATGATAGATTCTATACACATTTAAAATCTCATACACGATTGGACATGCGTAATACGATGACACGGCCGAATGCAAAGGTGTTTTTCCAACATATATTGCCTCATTTCAAAGACTTAGAATACCTAGATCTTGAGGGTGGAAAAAGCAATGACGATGTTGTTTGGTGGGGAATCAAAGATGAAGATGAACTAAAAGAACTTGTTAAACAATTACCTTCACTGACCAAATTGGAAACATTAGATTTACGTAATAATAGGCTTACATCTTCAGAAAAAGACTTAATTCTAACGGCTTATAGAAGTCATGCTTCGTTAAAAACAGTACATGTGATGGATACGAATTGAGGTATCCCCAAGGGTCTGTTTTGTTGCCAATTAAGAAGTCAAGATTAGCATAAAGTCTGCCAAAAAGACAGCAAGAGCGAGGGGTTCGACAATTTGGCCCGAGTGTTAAGAAAACTGTCAAAATTGGAAAGCAACTTTAAAACGGGATTCTGGGTCGAGTAAAAATTTCACGGTTGGCAATATGTCCTTAACCAATAATTTGATACAATGTACTAACCGAAGATAATAAAAAATAATCATGTCCATTGGTAAGTTCTTAAGCCCCAAAAATGATTTAGCCTTTAAGCGGATTTTTGGGACCGAGAAAAATAAAGATATCCTGATTCATTTTTTAAATGATATCTTTGGGCGGACCACGAATCCCATTGAACACGTTAAGTTTCTAAAAACGTCTCAAGAACCAGAAATTGCCGCACAACGGGTTAGCATCGTAGACGTGATGTGTGAAGATCTTGAGGGCAACAAATTTATTATTGAAATGCAAGTAGACTCAGAAAAAGGATTTGAGCAGCGCGCGCAATATTATGCTGCCAAGACATACATCGAACAAAGGGCAAAGGGCATTGATTTTCATGATTTAAAGGAAGTGACTTTTTTGGCTATTACAGAGTTTTCTCTATTTCCTGAAAAAAAAGGGTATCTATCACATCATCAGATGCTAGATATTGATACTTACGAAAGGAATCTAAAGGATTTTTCTTTTTCATTTTTAGAGTTGGCAAAATTCAAGAAATCGAAAAAAGAGCTCATGACAATGACAGAGAAGTGGGCTTATTTTTTCAAAAATGCCGCTAAAACTGATGAGAAAGATTTAGATCTCATTATTGGAGATGATTTGATTATCAAAAAAGCCTATGAAGAGCTCAATCGGTTTTCTTGGACGCCACAAGAATTAAGAACCTATGACAGTATCGACATGAAGCAATCAGCAGACAAAGCCGTAAACGAAATGGCTTTTGATAAGGGAATGGAAAAAGGCAAAACTGAGGGTAGAACTGAAGGGAAAGTCGAGGGCGCAACTGAAGCAACGGAAAACATTGCCCGCGCCATGAAAAAGAAAAAAATTAATATCGATATTATCGCGGAAACGACGGGACTAACGGCAGAAGAAATCGACATATTATAAAAATTATATCAAATAAATAATGTTTGATAAGGGGGATTATGTAAAATTAGAGGTGAAAAATTCAGCAAAATCAAATGTTTTTGTGGTTTCGTGTGCGCTCATTTTATTCCTGAATTCTATACCACCGCGCCGTAGCACCTTTACCCTCTAAGGTGTTCAATCCCGGAATCACCCAAAAGTCCGGTAGGAATTTTTTTTTGGAACAATTTTTCGCGAAACCATATCAACAAATCAATGGATTTAGACGATGATAAATCTCAGTCCAACACACGAGAAAAACGTTCATGGAATAAGAAGCTATCCAATAATTCAGAATTGTGTTCAATCAATATACAAAGTGGATGAAGGAACAGAGTCGAAATCATGAGTTACAAAACGGACTTAACGAATAAGCAATGAGACTTTTTGAAGCACTTGTTTACAAAGCAAAAAGGAGTAGGAAGACCTAGAGAGACAAGTGAACGAGAGATCATAAATGAATTTGATATGTAGTAAAAACAGGGTATCAGTGGGACATGTTGCCAAACGATTTTCCTCCTAAAAGTACTGTTTTTTACTATTTTCAAAAATGGTGTCTCGATGGCACATGGGAAGGAGTCATGCATCAGTTAACAAAACTATCTCGTGTACAGAAAAGACGCACTCCTGATCCCACCTAGCGCTTATTGATTCGAAATCAGTTTCGACAACGCACAAATGTGAATCAAAGGCATCGATGGTGGGAAAAAAAATCAAAGATGAATAGGCTATTATTCCCAAACGATGGATCGTTGAACGAACATTCGGTTGGCAAAATTTATATCGGAGATTTTCGAAAGACTACGAATATATACATTCTCAGCAGAAAATATGGTCAGAATTTCTATGATTCAACTCCTACTTGACAGGTGTTTCGGATAAATTGTTGGATAGCCCCTTACAAATCCCAACTATCAATACAATCAAATCTCGCATTAAAAAGCTTCAATATTAAAACACGGACACACTCCAATAAATCCTACCACTTCCACAATGACACGGGAGAAAACACAACTTTTATCCACAATTTCTGTGGATAAAGATGTGTAGAAATAATGTGCGACTTAGTGTTTTGTGATGTCAGCAATATACACGCGCACTTTCTCCTCTGAAATTTTCAAGATCTTTATGATCATCTCGATTGAGATCTCATTCATGTACATATTTTGAACATCTTCTTTTTTTTTGTACCAACCCATGTAGTTGATCAACTTATAACAATCTTTTAATAATATTTTCTAAAACGAATTCATAAGCTTCTTCAAAGTTCCAATTAAGTTGCTCAGGCAGTAACACGCTCATATCCACCCGAA
>Ga0074198_1002026_pt1 | contig 11670 bp, 9 predicted proteins | sample EPASupsiteSAE323_FD_64527 | JGI IMG/M metagenome (GOLD analysis project Ga0074198, IMG submission 64527) | Bioremediated contaminated groundwater from EPA Superfund site, New Mexico - Sample SAE3-23 | ecosystem: Environmental > Aquatic > Deep subsurface > Groundwater > Contaminated ...
GGCGTACCGACGCTGGCGATGCACTCTATCCGCGAACTCGCAGGAATCAACGATGCGTTCGGTCTCTATCGCATTCTGATCCATTTGGGAGATTATTGATGCCTGACATGATATCCCCCGCCGAACTCAAAGCCCTGATCGATCAGACCTATAAGGTCGAAGAAGAATACGTAGCGCTTCGCCAATCGTATGATCACTTACAAAGCACGATCGAGCAGGTGATCGAGTTTCTCCCCAACGCCATTTGGATTGTGGAGACGGACGGGACTATCTTTTTGCAAAACTCTCAAGCAAAAGCACTGGGGAAACTCTTCGATACCCTCCATCTGGATGAAGAAGATTATGAGATGACGTTTAAAGAACGCTCCTATCTCATCAAATCGGCACAGCATAACGAAAAACGGCTATTGAGTGCCACCGACATCACCGAGCAAAAACGCAAAGAAAATCTCGCCACTATGGGACAGATGGCGGCGCATCTGAGCCATGAGATCCGTAACCCGATCGGCTCCATCGCACTGCTCGCTTCGACATTGATGAAACGGGTCAAAGAGGAGAACAAGCCGATTGTCATGGAGATCCAAAAGTCGCTCTATCGGATCGAGCGGATCATCAAAGCGACGTTGATGTTTTCCAAAGGATCAAATGCCCAAAAGAACGCACTGCGATGGTGGCAGATACGCGAAGCGCTTACCAGTGCTATCGGCTATTACAGCTATGCCAAAAACATCGAATTCAATTTTCCCGAAGAGGATTTTGAACTTTACGGTGATCTTGATCTGCTGACGATGCTTTTTACGAACTTTGTCTTTAATGCCATCGATGCCATCGAACTCGATGATGAGGAAGAGGGAAAAATTCAAATCATCCATTCATTGGAGGGGGAATTTCATATTTTTGAAATCTATGACAGCGGCATCCCTATCGAGAACAAAAAGTGGCTGTTTGAAGCGTTTAAAAGTACGAAAGAGAGAGGGAACGGACTTGGACTGGTACTTTCCAAAAATATCGTTGAATCTCATGGAGGCGAGATAGCTCTTTGCGCGGGAGAGCGTAAAGGGTTCCGGTTTACCCTCTCATCTTAGCTAATAATTCTCTATTCCTACCGCTGTCCGAAGATAAGTATTTATAAACGCATGTTATAATTCAAACAAAAAGTTGAAGGTTATTATATGAGTTTTAAACTTAAAGCGGTTCTTATTTTTTTGGGAATAAGCTTTGTCCCTTATATAATAACCATGCTTTTATTCGGTAACTCGTTTCGTCACGAACAGTATAAAACGATTACGAAAGAAATGAAGACTCAGCTGAATTTGACGGTAGAGAGGATTGATCAACATCTTTTTACCCTTCGAAATGATATGGCTTTTATTGCTAAATCAGAGTTGATGAACGATATCTATACCCAAGATTTGGATCGGCGTATCAGCACGATGCTTTTAGCCAAGAAAAATGATTTGAAAATGACGGGTGATTTTTATGTCATAGATCAAAATAACACGGTAATCGCATCGAGCGATTTTTCTTCTATATCGCAAACAGGGAGAGGGGAATCGTTTTTCAGTGTCCCTATCGTATCGAGTTTTTCTCAGCAACCCATTGCAAAGCTGATCGTTACCTACCCGTTTGAAAATTTCAAACCGTTTTTTTCTAATTCTCCGGAACGCCATTATTATATCCATCACCGTAACGGAACCATTGACTTACGCTCCAGTATTTTCAAAGAATCCCTAAAAGTATCCAGAAACCTTCGAATCAAACCTGATTTGAACGTTGTTTTAGAAGTTGAGAAATCGTTCGCTTACCAATTATTGTATAAGTACGAGCGATGGTTTGTGCTGTTATTGATTACAGGTGCATTATTTATAATAGGTGCTGCCTATTATGTCGCAAAAGAACTTATCTATCCTGTTGTGATCCTTTCGGATACGGTTAAAAAAATAACAAGAACTCAAAATTATAAGGAGAAAGTTTCTATTGTTAGATCGGATGAGATCGGAGACCTTTCCGACGCGTTCAATACGATGATCGGAGGGATAGATAAAGCCCTTAAAGAAAAAGAAGATTCCATCAAAGAGCAAATACGGTTATTGAACATTATTATGGGGACAGGGGCCGGAACCTGGGAACTGAATGTTCAGACGGGTGAGCTGCGTCTGAACGAAGAATGGGCACATATGCTCGGATACACCCTTGAAGAGTTGTCTCCGCTCAGTTTTTCAACATGGGAAAATCTGAGTCATCCGGATGATATCGTCCACTCCAACGAGATACTGAAACGCCATCTTGGCGGGGAACTTGAGTATGACGAGTATGAAATACGGATGCGTCACAAAGAGGGACATTGGGTTTGGATTTATACGAGTGGCAGCGTGGTCGTTTGCTCAGCAGACGGCAAGCCACTTTGGTTGGCCGGTGTTCAGTTGGATATTAGCGAACGTAAACATGCCGAGGAAGCGATCCGCGAATCTGAAATGAGATATCGGGCTCTTTTGGATAACGCCAATCAGTGTTTTCTCTCCTTTTCTGCGGATATGATCCTTCTACGCAATTGTTCAGCGAAATGCTTTGAAATATTCGGTGCCGATATCGCCGGTAAAAATGTAGCCGACCTTTTATTTCCCGCTGATGAAAAAGAGAGAACCGTGTTCATTCAAGACGTGCATTCGCTTATAGGGGATGAAGATGCATTGCGGGTAGAGAATATTTTATCGCTTCTTTGCAGTGAGTTTGTTATAGGAAAAAAAGTTATTTCCGCAGAATACAAGATGATCGGTGAGGAGAACTTTATGATCATACTTACCGATATCACCGAAAAAATAGCGTTAGAGAAAAATATTGAAAAAGAGAAAAAAAGACTCAGAATGATCGTTTCGGCCGTAGAGAATAAAAATGAACTTTTTGAGGTACTGGATGAATATAAGGAGTTTATGAACCATCGTGTAGAGATGGTAGTGGAGGATAAGCCCGTAGTACAAAATCTCTCAAATATGTACCAATCCGTCCATACGTTTAAAGGTTTATTCGCACAGGAAGAATTTATTACTACGCCGCTGGGATTGCATAAATTGGAAACGAAATTATCGAAGTTTTTATCTGAAGGGGAGACAACGAATGAACAACTTTCGGCAGTCCTACAAAAAGTCGAACTCGAAAATTGGCTTCAAAAAGATATCTCTGTCTTGACTCAGGCACTGGGAGAAGATTTCTTTGATCAAAACAACATCATAACCATCAATACCGAATTGATTGATGAAATCAAGAAAAATATCTCTTTTAGATTAGAAGATGCGGGAATCCAAGAGGATAAAAAAGGGCAAATCTTAGCAGAGATTGAAAAGCTAAAATACAATTCGCTCAAAGAGCTTCTCTCTATGTATCCGAGAGTCGTTGAAAAACTTTCCCAAAAACTTTCAAAATCGGTATATCCGATGAAAATCATGGGGGGCGAAGATATTTATCTAACCGACTCATGTATGCCGTTTATTCAATCTCTCGGACATGTATTTAGAAATTGTATCGATCATGGAATCGAAAGTTTAGAAGAGAGACTCATCCGCGGTAAGAGTGACATCGCTGCGGTATCCTGTATGGTAAGGGATATCGGCAGCGGCATTGAGATAGCTATCGCAGACGACGGATACGGTATCGATACCGAAAAAGTGATAGAAAAAGCCATTAAAAGCGGAATCTATACGAAAGAAGCCGTTGCTTTGATGAATCAAGATGATATCGTCCGAATCATTTTTCACGATAACTTTTCAACAAAAGATGAAGTGAGTGATTACTCCGGCAGGGGAATGGGGATGACTGCAGTCAAAGCTGAAATAGAAAAGCTGGGCGGAAACGTCTCTGTTGAGACCCGGTCGGGGGTGGGAACGACATTTAGATTTTTTTTACCTTATACTCATCTTCGAAATTGAGAAAATAGCGATTTATTGATGGATATGGTTGATCTTAAAACATCCGCAGGTAAGATACTGACAGGTATAATATTATGTGAAGAGCGAGAATGAAGGAAGGTGTGGACGATGCTTAACGTTGTGGTCGTAGATGACTCATTGATATTGAGAAGAAATATTTCAAGAATGCTTATTGAATTGGGACATAAGGTGGTTGCCGAGGCGGCAAACGGATTGGAAGCGATCCATTATTGTGAAGAGTACACTCCGGATCTTATAACGATGGATATCACGATGCCGGACATGGATGGCATCACCGCGGTAAAAGAGATCCGAAAGGTCAACAAATATGTGAAAATCATCATGATTACTTCTCACGGTCAAGAAAATATGGTGAAAGATGCGATTAGAGCCGGAGCCAGCGGATATTTTCTTAAGCCCATAGTAGAAGAGAAGCTGGCCAAAACACTTGATAAAGTGTTTCCGGAGCTAAAAATCATACGGGAAACAATGTTTGAGGCTAAAGAGGAACAGCTAAAAATCGTTGATATAGATGCCGATTTAACGATCAGCGATGAAGAAGAATAAGAGTTGGATACAATTTAAAAAGAGACGGATGTCTCCTTTTATCCAAGCGGTTTAGGCTCTCCCAAATAATACCCCTGCAGATAATCGATACCTAACTCTTTACATTTGTTGTAGACTGCTTCGGAGTGGACAAATTCGGCTACCGTATGTAATCCTAAGTGTTCCGAGAATTCGGTAATCGCGGTGAGTATCGTCTGCGCATTGGTATCCGTATCGATATTTCGGATCAAGGAAGCATCGATTTTAAGAAAGTCGACATCAAGTTTGATAATATGGGCAAAGTTGGAATACCCGGTGCCGAAATCATCGATTGCGATACGGCATCCGAACTTTTTAACATCGCTGATAAACGTGGAGACTTCAGGATAGTTCTCGATCCCCTCGCTCTCTAAAAGTTCAAAAATAATCCGTTCGGGATGAGAAGATTCGGAAAGCTTTTGGATGATCAACGCTTTAGTCGGTTTATCGAAAATATCATCGACCGATAGATTCATCGAATAGGTTTGCGGTGTCGTTTCTATCATTTTGAAAACTTCGTCTATAACAAATCGTGTCAGATGGGCATAAAGACGTGATTGTCGCGCGGCGGGGAGAAAATAGCCCGGAGAAACGATTTCTCCGTTGTTGTCGATCATCCGGATAAGGGCTTCATACTCGACGATTTCTCCGCTGAGCGCATCAAAGATCGGCTGATAATAGAGACAGAACTGTTTTTGTTCTATCGCCTCTTTGAGTTTTTTACTCCACAGAATATTGTTTTGGTACTCTTGTCTGATTTGCATGGTCTCATCGTAGAGCTGATAGCTGAGGCGTCGTTTTTTCGCCGATTTGAGTGCCATATCGGCATTGGCGAGAAGGTCGATAATATTGCTTTTACGGCTTCGTGCGATATCCATTCCCATCGTTAACGTAACATAAATACTTGCACCCTGCAGCTCATAATGTTGTGCTTGGAGATGGTTGAGGATATGAAGACGGGCCGATTCCAACTCGTATGTGTTCATCGGTTCACATAAGGCGATAGCGTATTCGTCCGAGGGCATTTTATACAGCTGCATCGGCAGATCAGCAATGGCTACTTGGATAGAATGAGCTAATGCAAGAAGTGTCTCATCCCCGATGGCATGCCCGTAAAAATCGTTGATCTCTTTAAAGTTATCGATGTTCAGGAGCATGAGGGCATAAAAGTGCTTGGTCCGGATATCCCGTATCAGGGCATTGCGGTTAGGAAGCGAGGTCAGATAATCGGTATGGAGCTGATGCTCTAATCTTTGGTTTAGTTCTTTGGTAATTTGGGTATCACGTTCGATTCGGCGGATAAGGATACGGAAACCGTAGTGCAAAATCGCCGCAACAACCGTCAAAGAAATAAGACTGATAATCAGAAGATTGCGTATCTCTTTTTTGTATTCAATAACATCTTCGGTAATATCAAACGCGCAGGACATCATGGCGATGGTATCGTTTTTGTAGTTGGTCAACGGACGCGACGCAATAACATAATCGTGTGAATCGACATTGTATCGGTTGCTCTTAGTAAACGTAAATGTACTCGGAAGATGTTCAAACAGCGGGTCGTTCGAAGAGACGATTGAATAGTTCTGATAGGTTATATTTTTGGAATCGGGGAGCAGACTTTTAAGCGTTTGCGTATTGAATGCTATGGCACTTTTAATGCCTGAATGGGCATCGAGCCGTTTTTGGACACGGTCGATTTTAGCGACGGTCTGGATAATACCGACAAAGGTTTTATTTTTAAAGATCGGCACGATAGTGATGACGGAGACATCGTAAATAGTAACATCGAGCGTTGAGACGATTTTGCGGTTATTAATGGCATAGGCTAAAACCGGCCGTTTTTTGAGGATGTTATCCCCGTATTTATGCGGGTCTTGGATACGGAGGAAATGGGCGCCGTCCGCACCGATGAAGCCGCTCATATCCACTTCACCGCGATGTTTCGCCTCATTGAAATAGGGGAGGGCAAGCTGATAAAGTTTTTCCCGGTCGCGTGCGGCAAAGGCATCGACAATATCACGGTTGCCCGCGATTTGACAGGCTAGCTCGCTGAGACCTTTTTGGGTATCGAGCATTGCCAAGTCAAAAGAGTTGCGTAAAAGTGCGCGGTGGGCGGATGTTTTTTCATCCAATACGTGTTTTTTGTCTTGAATAATAGTGAGAATAAAGATGGCAATCAGCAAGATGACAAGAGCAAGCGAAAAAAGAGTAGCGCGTACTTTAATTTTATTCACTCTTGCCCTTTTTTTCGATTCTTGAATTTGATATGATTATAACACAGTACAAAAGAATTTCTCACAAAAAATATATAAGTTGATTACTTAAGTATCTATTTTTGGAAGAGAACGGACCCTAATCGTACCATTGTTGAACCGCATTCGATGGCTAGTTCGAAATCACCGCTCATCCCCATAGAACAGACGGATGCGTTCGGAAGGGTTTCGAAAATACGGCGCGTCGTCTCAAAGCTTTTACGAATAACGGCAGTGTCGTCGACATGTGCACCGATGGACATGACCCCCTGAAGATGCAGTCGAGGACACTCTTGCATAATTTGAGCGTATTTTTCGCAGGTCTCTTCCGGGAGAAAACCGCTTTTTGATTCTTCGTAGGCGGAATTGATCTGCACCAGTGCGCGCATACTCATATCATTACGTTCCAAACGTTCATTAAGGGCATGGGCAAGTTCCAAAGAATCAATCGAATGGAGCAGATGGGGACGTACGCTTAACAGGTGGTTGATTTTGTTTTTTTGCAAGCTCCCGATGAAATGCCATTCGATCGGCAAATCTTCCAATTGTTCGCTTTTGGTTATCAGGTCTTGGACTTTATTCTCTCCGAATGCCCGCTGACCGATTTCGTAGAGCGATTTGATGGCAGAGGCGTCGACGTATTTGCTTGCGGCAACAATTTTGACGATATGGTGATCGCTTACCCGAAGACGGGCTTTTTCAACTCTTTCGATGATATGGTCAAAGTGTCGTTTATGTTCTATTGCAGTCATTGCATCAACCTCATAATATCGTTATAGAGCCCCAGACTCATGAGCCCGAGCAAGAATACCCAGCCTCCGATGGTGAGTTGGGTGATGACCGCTTCGCTCGGAGCTTTACGGCGGATCATTTCATAGAGATTAAATATGATGTGTCCCCCATCGAGTGCAGGGATCGGAAGCAGATTGAGGACACCCAGATTGACGGAGATAAGTGCCGAGAAAAAGAAAAGGCTCATCCACCCGTATTCGGCGGCATCGGCAGTGATTTTAGTGATACTTACGACACCGCCGACCTCTTTGGCGGGGACGATACCGGTAAGAAGTTTTTGGACGCTTTGGAAAATAAGCAAAGAGGAGGTATAGGTCTCCTGCGTTGCATACCCCATAGCCGATATCGGAGTAAGCTGCAATGTATGGGTGGCTCCGGATGGGGCGATTCCGACCATCCGCTGCTGGATAGTCTCTTTGAAAATATTTTTGGTTTCGGAAATTTTAGGGTTGACGGTAAGGATACGTACCGTATTTCCCCTCTCGACCCGGAATGTCAGCGGTCCGACGGAGGATTTGACGGCATCGGAGATCTGATCCCACTGGGTAATGCGCTCTTCGTTAATCGAGAGGACGATATCCCCTTTTTGAAGCCCGGCAATATTTGCGGGAGATTCATGAACGACGTTTCCGATTACAGGGGAGAGGGTTTGAGGGCCTCCTAAAGCAAGGGCGTAGAAAAAAAACCAGGCAAGGGCAAAATTGGCCAACGGGCCTGAGAGGAGGATAATGATTCTCTGCCACGGTTTTTTACTATTGTAACTGTCCGTGTCGCTGCTGGTCACGCCCGGGTCAAGGTCATCTTGCCCTTTCATTTTGACATAGCCGCCTAGCGGAACAGCGGAGATTTGCCACCGCGTATTCAGCCATTGGAAAGAGGCGATTTTTTTCCCGAATCCGATGGAGAAGACTTCGACATAAACGCCGAATATGCGTGCCGCCGTATAATGGCCGAGCTCATGAAAAAAAATGAGGGCCGAGAGGACGAGAAGTGCGATTATCCAACTCATGAACGGTTCCTGTTTGTGTAGGCTTTGCTAAAACCGACCAGATATTCGGCACCCGAGTAAACGGTTAAAGCGACGGCGATCCATAATAACAGGTTGCCGAAGGGCCAGTGCATCAGCAAAAATCCGATGGCGATCATCTGCGCAACCGTTTTGACTTTTCCCGCCCATGACGCGCTGATGTCGATCCCCTCAGAGAGTGAGAGGGTACGAAGTCCGGTGATAAAGAGTTCGCGGACAATAATAATATAAATTGCCCATGCAGATGCCGCTCCGCTCATCATCAGGCCTAAAAAAGCGGCAAGGGTAAGCATCTTGTCGGCCAAAGGATCGAGGATCTGTCCTACAATAGTGATTTGATCGAGCTCGCGGGCGATATAGCCGTCAAAAAAGTCGGTAACGCTCGCAATCACGAACAGAAGCGATGCCGTGTAGTAGCTCCAGCTGACATGCCATCCCATTTGGGTAAACACTTGGGGATTAAGAATGATCCAAAACATCACCGGGGCAATGAGAAGTCGCGCGAACGCGAGGAGATTGGGAAGGTTAAACACCCGATAAGCCTTTGATTAATTCTGATGAAGCGCGTTAGCGATTTTAAAAGGCGTAAGCGCCGTGAGCCTGCTGCTGAAGCAAACTCAGTGTTAACGTAGCTTCGGGGATTTTATTCCCGAAGCGTTCTAAATTTATTGAAACGTCGTCCCACCGTCAACGACAATTGTTTGTCCTGTAAGCCACGAAGAGCCTTCTCCGCAGAGGAACAGGCATGCACCCGTCAAATCTTCGGCTTCGCCCATTCGGCTGAGCGGAGAGCGTTTAACGACTTCCCCTTTGACCTCTTCGTAGTTCGGAAACGCTTTAAGCGCATCCGTATCGATCGGTCCGCCGCTGACGGCGTTGACACGGATACCGAGGCTGCCAAGTTCGGCCGCCGCATAGCGCACCATTGCTTCGACGGCCGCTTTATTGGTTCCGTGGCCCGCATAGTTCGGGGTATAGACGAGATTGCCGGTAGAACTCATCGAGATGATCGATCCGCCGCCCACTTTTTCCATCCGTTTTGCCGCTTCCTGCGCACCGACGACGAACGCGTTGACCGTAGCGGTATAGATGTTGTTCAACCCTTTGGGCTTGAGACGCATAAACGGCCCGAAACCGCCGACGACAGCGCGTCCTGAAATGATAGCATTGGAGATAAAAAAGTCGAGTCGATCGAAATCTTCGTCGAATTTGCTAAAAACTTCTTTGTACTCATCCGGTTCCAAGATGTTAAGGGCATATCCTCGGCATTTGACACCGTGGTTTTTCTCAACATCGTCCGCGATCTCTTGAGCGATCTGGGCATTGGAGTTATAGGTGAAAGCGACGTTTACCCCTTGTGCTGCAAATGCATAAACAATCGCTTTTCCGATTCCGCGTGTGCCGCCGCTGATGAGTAGCGTTTTTCCGTGTAGTGACAAATCAAGCTCCTTGTATGGTGTAGTTTTTCATAACGCTTTCTAAGCGTTTAAGATTCTCGGTACTCGGTGCGACGAGAGGGAGACGGTACTCTAGTGTATCGATCAGTCCCGCAATGTGCATTGCCGCCTTGATCATGACCGGATTGGATTCTAAAAAAAGCGCTTTATTGATCGGGAAGAGTTCGTCATTGAGCGCTTTGGCTCCCGAAAAATCACCGCTTAGCGCTTTGGCGACCAACTGGGCTTTTAAATCCGGCAAAAGGTTGGATGTCACCGAAGTGATACCGGCACCACCGTTGGCGAGAATCGCATAATCGATCGCATCGTCCCCGCTAAAGACTTTGAGTTCAGGACGGCGGGAGAGGAGTTCGATCGTACGTTCAATGCTCCCCGTCGCCTCTTTGATCCCGTAAATATTTTTGACGTCGTCGAAAAGACGGATAACCGTGTCGGCGCTGATGTCGACTACGGTACGTCCCGGAACGTTATAGAGCATAAACGGAAGTTCGCTAACCGATTCGGCAATCGCTTTGTAGTGCTGATAAAGTCCTTCCTGGGAAGGTTTGTTGTAGTACGGAGCAACGGAGAAGATCGCATCAACGCCGCATGCCTGTGCGGTACGGGCCGCTTCGATCGCTTCGGCGGTCGAGTTGCTCCCCGCTCCGGCGAGGACTTTGGTAGAGGTCCCTTTGCACACCGCTACCGCAATCTCCATACAAATACGGTCTTCTTCATAGGTTAATGTAGCGCACTCACCGGTCGTTCCGACCGGGCAAACCGCATTAATGCCGTTTTTGATCTGCCGCTCTATAAGATCGGCGTATTTTTGCTCGTCCAATTTTCCGTTTTTAAACGGGGTGATTAGAGCAGTCGTTGAGCCGGTAATAAGATTCATTTTTTTCCTTTTCGTAGGATTAGTGTTGTGGATTTTTCGCTGATGAGATACTGTGCGGCAACCTTTTGAATCTCATCGGGCTTGAGTGCTTCGATAGCTTTTTCGTAATTCATCAAGGGAGCGATATCGCCACGGGCGAGATAGCTTCCGAACAATTCGGCAACCGATGTCGAACTCTCTAAAGAGTAGATGAAATCGGCTTTGGTATTGATTTTTACTTTATCAAGTTCGGCTTTCTCTACCGGTGTATTTTGGAGATTGTGAATAACGTTCCAAATCTCTTTTTCAACCTCTTCGGCTTTGACACCGTTGTTGCACACCGCCAAAAACAAAAAGATGCCCGGATCGATATTCTCCATATTATAGGCATAGATTTGGTTGACTAAACGCTTTTCGTCGACCAATAGGCGGCTTAACCGCGAACTCTTACCCGAGCTGAGCATTTCACTGAGTGCGGAGAGTTTCGGCTGGTCGGCATGCTGAAAATTCGGTATCGGAAAACTGATGGCGAGCATTTCTACTTCGCTCTCTTTGTTGACGATAACGCGGCGCGCACCGTCTTGTTCCGGCTCGATCGTTTTGACCGTCGGGATTTCGAGGGTGTTTTTGATCGATCCGAAATTTTTTTCCGCTTCGTCAAAAACACTCTGCGGTTTGATATCGCCCGTGACGATCAAAATGGCATTTGAGGGTTGATAATAGGTCTCGTGAAAGGTTCGGATATCGTTTAATGTCCATGTCTGAATATCGTTCATAA